>Ga0208542_1000818_pt1 | contig 13912 bp, 15 predicted proteins | sample DEB08_DNA_3_FD_185495 | JGI IMG/M metagenome (GOLD analysis project Ga0208542, IMG submission 185495) | Aqueous microbial communities from the Delaware River and Bay under freshwater to marine salinity gradient to study organic matter... | ecosystem: Environmental > Aquatic > Marine > Coastal ... | reverse complement strand
CTCTAAATGTACCATCCAAAAAGCAGAAAAATAATAAAGTATTGCTGGTATGATAGCTGCTTTTACTACTTGATAATATTCAAGCTCTAAAGTCTCAGCCATAATAAAAGCTACTGCTCCCATAACTGGCGGCATAATTTGACCGCCCATTGAGGAAGTTGACTCAACGCCTCCCGCAAAAGATGGGCTGTATCCAAATTTTTTCATAAGTGGAATGGTAAATTGACCTGTGGTTACAACATTTGCAATTCCTGATCCTGAAATTGTGCCCATTAGACTCGAGGATATAATGGACACTTTTGCAGGACCTCCTAACTTGTGACCAACCAAACCTAAAGAGACATCTGTAAATAATTTAATTACGCCAGCCCGTTCTAAGAAAGATCCAAATAAAATAAATAAGAAGATGTATGTGGACGAAACATAAACAGGAATTCCATAGATTCCTTCAGTTCCGTAAGTAATATGTTCAATAATTTGCTTTAACTCATAGCCTCTATGTTGCAATAACCCAGGCAGGTAGTTTCCAAATATACAATAAAGAAGAAACATTCCTGATATAATAAAAAGAGCAGGACCCATGGTTACATAGGATGCGGAAAATATCACTACTAGAGCAATTGCACCGAAAATAACGTCTAAATTGGTAGGCTCTCCAGATCTTAAAATTAATTCCTCGTACTCGATGATTTGATAAAGAGCTACAGCAAAGCTTAATAATGAGAGTATCCAACCACCAATTTTATAACTAGTGCTTTTGTTGTGTAGTGCATTGATTAATGGAAAACATAAGCATCCAAGAAAACCAACATGGGTAGATAGTTGTAATTGTCCGGTAATTTCAAAGAGGTGAGATGCAATTCCAACTTGAAATAAAGAAAAAATAATTGCGATATAATATAAAATATTTCCCTCAACTGTTTTGGGGAAGCTTTTTAGAAGAGTATCTTCCAGCCCAGATTTTTTAGTTTGATCTGGGCTGAAATTTGTTTCTTGATTCACTTTTAAATACTCCTAATCCTAATTTTTGTAGATTAGGAAGCTATTTTAAAATTGTTAAGCTTATTTAACAATTCCTTTTTCTTGATAGTATTTTTTCGCTCCAGGATGCAATGGAACTGGCATACCGGTAAGCGCTTTTTTAATATCAATATTTTTTGCAGCTGTATGTGTAGCAACTAATTCTGGCAAACTTTCAAAAAGATTTTTTGTCATTTGATAAACAGTATTAGTAGATACTTTTTTGCTGGTGATTAAGAAGTTAACAATACCTGCTGTCTTAGCATCTTTGTCTACACCTTTATATGTGCCTGCTGGTATAGTTGCTGATACATAAGGCGCTCCTAATTTTTGAATAATGCTCTCAGGAATTTCCACGATAACAATATCCACAGAGTTTGCTAAATCTTTAATTGAAGCAACACCAAGACCTGCTGACTGAACAGTAGCATCAAGCTGTCTATTCTTAATTAATTCAACAGACTGACCAAAAGGTAAGTATTCAGTTTTTCCTAAATCTTTGTAGCTCATTCCAGCTGCTTTCAGAATTGCTCTCGCTTGTAATTCAGTTCCAGATTTTGGAGCTCCTACAGAAATTCTTTTTCCTTTTAAATCAGCAATTGATTTTATATTTGAACTTTTAGAAGCAACTATGTGAACATAGTTTGGATAAATTCCCGCTATACCTCTTAAGTTATCTAATTTAGATTTAAAACCAGCTTCTGCATTTCCTTCCCATCCGTATTGAACGGAGTCTCCTAGAACGAAAGCGATTTCACCTTTTCCGGATTGTATTAAATTAAGATTTTCAACAGATGCTTTAGTAGATTGCACCTGTACTTTTGAACCTTTAATTTTTTCTCCATAAATTTTTGATAAGCCTACTCCTAGTGGATAATAAACACCTGAAGTACCGCCCGTTAAAATATTTATGAATTCTGCTGAGAACGAAACGCTAGCGCTCATCAACAACGCAACCATAGTTGCAAATATTTTTTTAAACATTTTTATTATTCTCCCATAATTATTTACGCAATTAGATTATATAAATTCAAATAAATCAATATTTATCGAATAAATTTTCAATACCACTGAAGGTTGTTTTTTTTATTAATTCTTGATTGTATGTTTTTTTAAAGATCAATATAACTTTATGGTTATAAAATATAATTTTAAACTAACAGGGGAAAATAAAAATGTTAAAAAAAATAAACGTAGCGCTTTTAGCGTTATCATTACTTGTTTCTACAACTATTGGATCAGCTTTTGCAGCACCGATTGTTGTAAAATTTAGTCACGTTGTTGCAGAAAATACACCAAAAGGTTTAGCGGCTCTAAAATTTAAAGAGTTAGCTGAAAAAAAACTACCAGGTAAAGTACAAGTTCAAGTATTTCCAAACTCTCAGTTATTTGGAGATGCAAAAGAAATGGAAGCTTTACTTTTAAATGATGTTCAATTTATTGCTCCATCATTATCTAAATTTGACAGATACACAAAAAAAATTCAAGTTTTTGATTTACCTTTCTTATTTGACGATATGAAAGCAGTTGAAAAATTTGTAGGTTCCAAAGCTGGAAAAAGTTTGCTTACATCTATGGAAAGCAAAAATTTAATTGGTTTAGATTACTGGTTCAACGGAATGAGACACATTTCTGCTAACAAAGATATTACTTTACCAAAAGATGTTAAAGGATTGAAATTCAGAATTCAACCATCTGATGTTTACAATTCTTTTATGAAAGCTTTAGGTGCTACGGCTCAAAAAATGGCTTTTGCAGAAGTATACCAAGCTTTACAAACTGGTGTAGTAGATGCTCAAGAAAATTCTTGGTCTAACATTTATTCTAAAAAATTTCATGAAGTTCAAAACACAATCATTGAGTCAAATCATGGTGTGTTAACTTACATGGTAGTTACGAATAAAAAATGGTGGAATGGATTACCTAAAGATGTTCAAAAAGGTTTAGCTGAAGCAATGACTGAAGCTACAGCTTACGGTAATGGTATTTCTGAACAAAAAAATGCTGAAGCTAAAAAAGCAGTACTTGCTGCAGGCAAAGCAAAAGTTAAATCTTTAACTCCAGCACAATCTGCTGAATGGAAAAAAGCTTTAACACCTGTTTACAAAGAGTTTGAATCTGCAATCGGTAAAGATCTTATCGCAGCGGCTCAAGCTTCTAATAAATAGTAAAGAAATCAATAGTGTCGGTATTTTAAATAAAATACCGACACTATAAACAATGGAAAAAATGAAAAAGTTTTTAAACCATTTTGAAGAATATTTAGTAGCTTTTTTCCTATTTGTTTTGACTGCAGTTACAGTCGTTAACGTTTTTTTCAGATACGTCTTAAATAGCCACATAGATTGGGCAATGGAGCTCAATATTATTGTATTTGGATGGCTAATTTTTCTTGGAGCTTCTTGGGCGGTGAGAATTGGAGCCCATATTGGAATGGAGTCGTTCGTTAATCTTTTTTCAGATAAAATTAAGAGAATTTTTGCAATTATTGTCACTCTAATTTGTTTGGTTTATGCGTTTATCATTATTTTAGGAAGTTATACCTATGTTGAAAAAATTTATAGTATAGGAATTTTATCCCAAGATATTGATTGGTTGCCACAATGGGTCCCTAGAATGATTATGCCTATTGGCTATGGCTTACTTATTTTTAGATTAGGTCAGATATTTTTTAATTTAATTCTCGGACGACAAAATAGCTTTAATTTATTAGACGAAGCAAAAGAGGCTATTGAGAAATTTAACTTCAAGGACAAAGAAAATAAATCATGAGCACTCTTTGTTTAATGGGAATTCTATTTGCTTGTATGTTTATCGGAGTTCCGATTGCTTTTGCACTTGGTTTTTCAAGTTTAATTACCATCATGTTGTTTGGTAACGACTCTTTGGCTTCGATGGCACTTAAACTTTATGAGACGTCAGAACATTATACGTTAATGGCGATACCTTTTTTTATTTTAGGGGGATCTATCATGTCGACAGGAGGCGTTGCTAAACGATTAGTCCGGTTTGCAATTGCTTGTGTGGGACATGTCCGAGGCGGTTTGCCTATTGCCGCTGTATTGGCTTGTACTTTTTTTGCTGCAGTTTCTGGATCTTCACCTGCAACAGTAGTTGCGGTTGGTTCCATCATGATTGGAGGAATGATCAAAGCTGGTTACACACAAAAATTTGCAGCTGGAGTTATGTGTAACGCCGGAACCTTAGGAATTTTAATGCCTCCCTCGATTGTCATGGTGGTGTATTGCGCTGTTACCGAACAATCAGTAGGAAGAATTTTTTTAGCAGGAATTATTCCTGCATTAATTCTAGCTACCGCTTTAAGTATTGCTATTTATGTACGAGCAAGAATGACTAATTTGCAACCATCTCCTAAAGCTTCTACAAAAGAACTTTTAGATAGTGCTAAAGATGCAATTTGGGGATTTATACTTTTAGTAATTATTTTGGGAGGAATTTATGGTGGTGTGTTCACGCCCACCGAAGCAGCAGCAGTAGCAGCGGTATATGCGATATTAGTTTCAGTTTATATTTATAAAGACATAAAACTTAAAGATCTTCCCCATATATTTGTAGATTCTTCTAAAACAATTGTGATGCTTATGTTTATTATAGCTAATGCCATTCTATTTGCGCATGTGTTAACGACAGAGAGAATTCCACAAATCATATCAGAGCAAATTATTAGTTACGGACTTACCCCAGTTTATTTTTTACTTATCGTAAATATATTGTTGTTGATTGCCGGAAATTTTATGGAGCCAACAGCAATTCTATTGATTTTAGCTCCAATTTTCTTTCCCATTGCTATTAATCTTGGCATTGATCCAATTCATTTAGGAATCATTATGGTGGTAAATATGGAAATTGGAATGGTAACACCACCCGTTGGTCTAAACTTATTTGTAACTAGTGGTATCACCGGTATGCCAGTTTATTCCGTTTTAAAAGCAGCATTACCTTGGTTAAGTGTTTTGTTAGTTTTCTTGATTGTAATAACTTACGTTCCTATTATTTCCACTTTCTTACCCGATACTTTGATGGGTAAGCAGGAAGCAATTATTCTAAAAAAATAAAATTATAATAGCTTAGTTCCTAACACTCAGCTAAAAGCGTTTCATGTTTAAATCTATAAGTTTCAAAAATGGGGTTATGCATGCCATAGGCGTTCCGGCAATTGGACTTGGATCTAGTATGTTTACATTTGGAGCTTATCTAAAAAGCTCAGGATTTACCTTATTTGAAAGTTTCACATCTACTTTTTTTACTTTTGCTTTGCCTGGGCAATTTGTGATGGCTGAAATTATTGTACAAGGTGGAACTTTGTTAAACATTTTTTTAGCAGTGTTGCTGACTAACGCTAGATTATATCCCATGACTGTTAATTTAATTCCCATTATCCGTCATTCTAATTATCCAAAGTGGAAATATTATTTAGTGGCACAGTTTATCGCTGTTACTGCATGGTTTAATATGTTTGCGGTACATAAAAAAATAAATCAGGATGATAAATTTGATTATTTTTTCGGGCTAGCAGGTTTTTTGTGGTTTATTTCAGTTCTATGTACTGTTGCTGGTTATTTAGTATCTAACTTTGTTTCTCATGAAATATTAGTTGGATTTGTGTTTGTGAATCCTATTTATTTTTTAGTCATGACCCTATCTAATTTAGTAGAAAAAAAAATAATTACCTCCATTCTTTTGGGAGCTACTTTTAGTATTATTTTGTTCCAAATTATTCCTGATTGGTCTGTTTTAATTTCAGGTCTTTCAGCTGGAACGATAGGATTTTTTATTTTTAAAAGCGAAAAATATGACGGCTAATTTTATTTATTTATCCATAGCAGTTGCAAGTCTTGCCACTTATTTTTGTAGAGGCTTTGGAGTTTTTAGTGCTAAAAATTTATCAACCGATAGCCCTATTTTTCATTGGATTAAATGTATATCCGTAGGAATTATTTCTGCAGTTATTGCCAAAATTATTCTATTTCCAGTAGGGCTTTTGTCAGAAACTACTTCCATTAGTAGAATTACCTCTACTTTAGTTGCCATAGCAGTTTATTTTATCTTTAAAAAAAATGTGCTATTATCTGTATTTTTAAGTACAGCAACTTTCTTACTTATTAATTTTTATTTATAATTTATGGAAGCAATTCAAGGATTAATAGTTCAAACTCATGCAGCGAGTAAGAGATTATTAGATATAAAAATAAAAAATGACTTTTTAACTAAAATTAAAAAAGAGTTCGATCATTACGAACTGCTAGACATAGAATATAAGCCTTTTCTTCGCTTCCATGTTTCTGATCTTTTTAACAAAATATTTAATGGAAAAATTCAATCGTTAATTAACGAAACATTAAAAGATCGAAATCGTGGAGCTTTTATCATTGGCCCTGAACAAATGGACTCCAGCTTATATGATACTGATTTTTTAGTCAAAGTTTCTACGGCATTAACACATTTAGCTGGTATTCCTAATTTTGACGCGATGGCAGGAAAATTTTATGCCAGATTTGAAGTGAAGCATACGGACAATAGTGATTCTTATTTGAGAAAAGCTTATAAAAAATTAGATCTTCATACAGATGGAACTTATGTAAAAGAAAAAACAGATTGGCTTCTTATGATGAAGATGAAAGAAGAAAACGCGAATGGTGGAGAGAGTGTTCTTTTGCATTTAGATGATTGGGAAGATTTGCAAGAATTTTTAAAAGATCCAGTGGCTAAAGAAAATTTTCTTTGGGGATCGCCAAAAAGTAAGAATATTGATTATAAAGTTGAGCATCCTGTATTTTCAAAAGACTCAGAAGGTAGACCTGTGATTTCTTATATCGATCAATTTCCAGAGCCCATTTCTTTAGAGCAAGGTTTATTTTTAAATAAACTTTCAAATTCTTTAGAAAATAGTAAAAATCATATCGCATTTAAACTGCCTCCTGGTTATTCAATATTTTCTAATAATCATTTTTTATTACACGGCAGAAGGGCTTTTCAGCCAAGTCCAAATATGTCGAGAGAACTTTTGAGACAGCGTGGCGTTTTCTATTCTAAAACAAGATAAGCAGTAACCTATTTTTCTTGAATAAATAATAGATTTGGTAAGATCTTTGTAATGAGATTTATAATTTTTATTTTTTATTTTATTGTTTTATTAGTAGAAAGTTCCTTTTCTAAAGAATGCAATCCACAAAAAAAAACAGAATTTACATTTCAAAGAGGTTATTTTTATTTAGTTGGCAATCCTGCAAATTTTGATCCTTGCCATTCATCTGTAGATTTTACAATTGGTTCTAGTTCGTCTCAAAAACAACCTTTAGTGATTGGTGTTCATGGTGGCGGGGGAAAAAGAGATACTACAGGAGCAATTAAATTTTTTAACAACAAAGGTTTTTCAACTCTTGTATTTGACGCTTATGAAATGAACGGCATAACTGATTATCGATCAAATATGGTCAAGTATGGGAATCCAGTTAGACAACAAATGATTTTTCCTGTTACGGTTGGAGCAATTGAATGGGCTATAAAACAAAAAAATATTGATACAAATAATGTTTATATTTGGGGAATATCTAATGGAGCTACAGTCGTTGCTAATATTGCTGCTGTATTCGATAAAAAAAAAATAAAAGCTGTCTTTTCAGAGGCTCCCACTAATGTTGGTATGGGAATGCCAGATGATCTTAAAGCACCTTTAGTTTTAATTTTTGGAAAAAAAGATAATTACGGATCAACCAAGAAAGATGGCTGGAGGTGGCTGGATAAAACTCCTTGTAGATTAAGTGTCTCAATATCATCTGCACCTAAAGGAAACACATTTAATTGTAATCAATTTACGAACCAAGAGTCCTTAACAGAAAACCACATAAGTTGGTTTGATAAACAAAAAAGTAAGAAAGCTGATATTCAGTTATGGTTTTATGAAGATGCAGCTCATAGTATTTTTGCTCCTAGATTAGATTGGGAGTCCTCTAGAACTCATCCCAAAACAAATATTACCTGGTATACTTCGGTGGGAGCAAAAGATTATATAAAAGAGAAATATAAAAAAGATTTGTTGCAATATATCACAAATAAAAAATAATTTATTTTTGATATTTATTTTTCCACTCTTCGTAGCTCATGCCATATACATGCTCTCTGGCATCAGGATCTGAAATTGAAATTCCTTTTTTTTCAGCTTCTTCTCTGTACCATTTAGATAAACAGTTTCTGCAAAATCCTGCTAGATTCATCAAATCTAGATTTTGAACATCTTTTCTATTTCGCAAATGTTGAACCAATCTTTCAAATGCTGCGGATTGAATTTCTTTTTTTGTTTCTTCGTTCATGTTAGTTAATATATACTAATACCATGAAACTTACAGGTTCCTATACTATCCCAGCAGACAAGCAGACAGTTTGGGAAGCTTTAAATAATTCTGACATTTTAAAACAATGTATTCCTGGCTGTGATGAATTTGCAAAAAATTCAGAAACTAGTTTTACTGCAACGGCAACTAATAAAATCGGTCCTTTTAATGCCAGTTTTACAGGAGAAGTAGAATTAAAAGATTTAAATCCACCAAATAATTATAAAATTGTTGGACAAGGTAACTCTCCAGTGGGATTTGCATCAGGTGAGGCTTATGTGGAACTGGCCGAAAACAATGGAGTCACAACGTTATCTTATACTGTGGAGGCAAATGTGGGAGGAAAAATTGCACAGGTTGGTTCTCGTTTAATCGATATGACAGCAAAGAAAATGGCAGATATTTTTTTTGGAAAATTTTCAGAGTTAGTGACACCAGAAGAAAAAAGATCAGAAATTACTTCTTCCTCAGCATCAGACAACACATCTAAAAAAAAATATATTTATATATTAGGAGCAGTTTCTATAATTGCCGTATTGCTGGTTTATTTTTTTAAATAAAACAACTTTTAATTGAATTAAATTTTTCCTCTGCTTGAATTTATTTTTTAATTCATATAGCCTAGATTAGATTTTACTTTCGGGGGAAGGAAAATGAAAACAGTCACATTAGAAGTGAATGGTACAAAAGTTACCAAAAGTGTTGAAGATCATACATTATTATCTAGTTTTGTAAGAGAACAGTTAAATTTAACTGGCACGCACATAGGATGCGATACTAGTCAGTGTGGAGCTTGTGTAGTTCATGTCGATGGCAAATCTGTAAAAAGTTGCACTTTATTAGTTGCGGATATTGATGGTTCAACAGTTACTACCATAGAAGGATTATCTAAGAATGGAGAACTACATCCTATGCAGGCAGCTTTTAAAAAGCATCACGGATTACAATGTGGTTTCTGCACTCCCGGAATGATTATGAGTTCAGTGGATTTATTAAAAAATAATAAAAATCCAAGTGATCAAGAAATAAGAGAATGGTTAGAGGGTAATATTTGTCGTTGTACAGGTTACCAAAATATTGTTGCAGCAGTGAAAGAAGCTGCAAAAAATTCATAGGAGGAAATAGATAATGGCTAGTAGCATGATTGGATCAAGAGTAGAGAGAACAGAGGATAAAAAATTTATCACTGGTAAAGGAAGATATACTGCTGACATAACTCTGCACGGTCAAAGTTATGCTTTTTTCATAAGATCGCCTCACGCACGAGCAAAAATTAAAAAAGTTGATACCAGCAAAGCTTTGAAAGCTCCAGGTGTGGTTACAATCTTAACTGGACAAGATATTGTTAAAGACAAAATTGGTGGATTGATTGCAGGCTGGAAGATTGTAAGTAAAGACGGAACCGACATGAAGCTACCAGCGCATCCGCCGTTAGCGCATGATCAAGTGAATTATGTGGGTGATCATGTAGCTGTGGTGATCGCAGAATCGTTAGAAGAGGCAAAAAATGCTGCAGAGTTAGTTACTGTAGACTACAAAGTATTAAAAGCTGTGGTGAATACGGCTGATGCTATGAACTCAGAACCAATTTATGAAGGCATAGATAAAAATTTATGTTTTGATTGGGAACTTGGCGATAAAGTTAAAACCGATGATGCTTTTGCAAAAGCAGATCGTGTAGTTAAATTAAATATTAATAATAATCGTCTGGTACCTAATGCAATGGAACCAAGAGCTTCCATCGGAGATTATAATTCTTCAAGTGATGATTTAACATTATATACTACAAGTCAAAATCCACATTTAACTAGATTAGTTATTTCTGCTTTTAATGGGGTTCACCCAGAACATAAATTTAGAGTAGTAGCTCCTGATGTTGGAGGAGGATTTGGATCGAAAATTTATCCTTATGCGGAAGATGTGGTAGTTGCGTGGGCTGCCAAAAAATTAGGAAGACCTGTGAAATGGGTTTGTGAACGAACTGACTCTTTTTTATCTGATTGTCATGGAAGAGATCATGTAACTCAAGCGGAATTAGCTATTCAAAAAGATGGAAAAGTTATTGGTTTAAGAGTGAATACTATCGCTAATTTAGGAGGTTATGGATCTTTATTTGCGACGGTTACACCTACTTATTTGTATGCTCCTTTAATTTTAGGTCTGTATGATATTCCAGCTGCTTACTGTAATGTGAAAGCAGTATTCACTAATACAGCGCCAGTTGATGCTTATCGAGGCGCAGGCAGACCGGAAGCTACTTACATGATTGAAAGAATTATGGATCAGGCGGCTAGAGAAATGGGCATGGACCGAGCAGAATTTAGAAAGAAGAATTTCATTTCTAAATTTCCACATCAACAGTGTTTAGTTCACAATATTGATTCTGGAGACTATCACGCTCATTTTAATAGAGCTTTAGAGCTTGCTGATTACAAAGGTTTTGAAAAAAGAAAAGCAGACTCAGCTGCAAAAGGAAAATTAAGAGGAATTGGATTTTCAACGTACATAGAAGCATGCGGTATAGCGCCTTCAGCAGTTGTTATGTCCATTGGTGCAGGAGTAGGCCTGTGGGAGTCTGCAGAAGTGAGATTTAATGCTACAGGAAATATTTCCGTATTTACAGGAACGCATAGTCACGGACAAGGTCATGCCACCACTTTTGCACAAATTGTATCCGATAAACTAGGAGTTCCTATGGCAAATATTGATCTAGTTCATGGAGATACCGACAAAGGTCCTTTTGGAATGGGAACTTACGGTTCTAGATCTTTAGCTGTAGGTGGAAGTGCCATTTCAAAAGCTTGTGATAAAATTATTGAGAAGGGAAAAAAAGTTGCCGCACACATGTTAGAGTCAACTCCTGATCAAATTGATTTTAAAGAGGGGGAATTTATCGTTAGAAATTCTAATAAAAAGAAAACCATAGGAGAGATCGCGTTTGCTTGTTATTTGCCAGGCACTTATGGTGAGATTAAATCACCACTTCCAGAAGGAGTGGAACCAGGTTTAAAAGAAACAGCATTTTATGATCCAATTAATTTTTCGTTTCCAGCAGGATCTCATATTTGTGAAGTGGAAATTGATCAAGATACAGGAGTTACTAAAGTAGTTAAATATTCTTGTGTGGATGATTTTGGAACTTTGATTAATCCAATGATTGTTGAAGGTCAGGTGCATGGTGGTTTGGCTCAAGGAATTGGACAAGCTCTTTATGAAAATGCATATTATGATGAAACAGGTCAATTAGTTACTGCTTCTTATATGGACTATGCAATGCCAAGAGCAGATCATTTTCCAGAATTCAAAATTGAATACACCTGCACGCCAGCTACTTCTAATCCTTTAGGAGTAAAAGGTTGTGGAGAAGCAGGAGCGATTGCATCCCCACCTGCGGTTATGAATGCAGTGATTGATGCCATAGGGACAGATATTTCTATGCCAGCCACTTCTGAAAAAGTGTGGAGCGCGTTAAATAATAAAGAGAAATCTAAAAAAAAGGCGGCATAAATCATGAAAGCTTTTAATTATCATTCAGCTAAAAGTGTTAAAGAAGCTACCAAATTAGCATCTAGCGGATCTGCTTATCTTTCAGGAGGTATGACTATGATACCTTCCATGAAAATGAGGTTAGCATCTTACAAAGATGTTATTGATGTAAAACACATCAAGGAGCTTCAAGGAATAAAGATAACAAGCAAAAGTGTAATTATTGGAGCAGCTACAAAACATTCAGATGTAGCCAATTCTAAAGAAGTTCAAAAATCTATTCCATCTTTGAGCTCTCTTGCGGGAAGAATAGGAGATGCGCAGGTAAGAAATAGAGGAACCATAGGGGGCTCTATTGCGAATAATGATCCAACGGCTTGTTATCCTGCAGCTTGTTTAGCATTAAACGCAATCATTCATACTTCAGACAGAAAAATTGAAGCCGACAAATTTTTTAAAGGAATGTTTGAAACAGCTTTGAAAAAAGGAGAGTTAATTACTTCAGTGGAATTTTCTATTCCTGAAAAATCTTATTATTTTAAATTTCCTAATCCAGCATCACGATATGCAATGGTAGGAGTATTTGTTGCAAAATTTAAATCAGGAGTTCAAGTTGCAGTCACCGGAGCACAATCTTCAGTTTATAGAGAAACTGCAATAGAAAAAGCCCTGGATAAAAATTTTTCTGCATCAGCTTTAGATGGCATCAGTATAGATAGTTCAGAATTAAATTCAGATATTCATGCTTCTGCAGAATATAGAGCGAGTCTAATTCTTTCTTCTGCCAAACAAGCTGTCGCTCATTGTAAATAAAGTTTTTTACTTTATACACATCGTTCATGGAAAAAAATTCCTTTGATGAAAAAATTTTAGAAGAGGCATTAAGTTGGGTCGAGGCTAAACAATCTGTTGTATTAGCAACCGTAGTGGAAACTTGGGGATCTTCTCCTAGACCAGTGGGTAGTAGAATGATTGTTAATCAAAAAGGAGATTTTTCTGGTTCTGTATCAGGAGGATGTGTTGAGTCTGCAGTGGTTAGAGAATGTTTGGATCTTCTTCAAAATAATTTATCACATAAAAAATTAGAGTTTAAAGTTTCTAATGAAAGCGCTTGGGATGTAGGCCTTGCTTGTGGCGGAGAAATAGCAGTTTATTTAGAAAAAATTACCACATGAAGTACGACATATTAAAAAAAATTGTTCAATTAAAAAAAGAAAAAAAAGAATTTTCTATTATTACAAATTTGAATGATTCATCTAATTTCATTTATTTACCCACTCAAAATATGGCAAAAGAGTTAGAGTCCTACATAGATCAGATAACGCTTGCTTATAAGAATAGAAGTAACGGTGTAATCGCGAACACCTCTTTTTTTATTGATAATTATCACTTACCTATCAAAGTTTTTATTGTGGGAGCTGTTCATATCGCTCAGTATTTTTGTGAATTTGCCAAACATTTAAATTTTGAAACTATAGTAATTGATCCAAGAGGATATTTTGCCTCCGATAAAAGGTTTCCTGATACTAAAGTGATAAGTAAATGGCCGAGCGAAGCTTTTCAGGAAATAGCTTTAACAGATAGGTCAGCTTTAATTGCATTAACACACGATCCAAAGATTGACGATCCTGCGATTAAAGAAGCCTTACAACAAAAATGTTTTTATATTGGCGCATTAGGCAGTAAAAAAACTCACCAAAACCGGATAGACCGACTAAAAGAATCGGGATTTTCTGAAGAGCAAGTCAAATCCATTCATGGACCTATCGGAATTAATTTAGGAGGAAGATCTGCATCTGAGATTGCCTTATCTATTATCGCTCAGTTAGTTTCCAAAGTTTATAATATTAAATGATAACAGCAATTTTATTGGCGGCTGGGTTATCTACACGTACTAAACAATATAATAAATTATTATTAACCTACCGAGGAAAAAAAATAATTAAGCATGCAGTAGATAATATTCTTAAAAGTAAAATTGATTATTTAATTGTGATTACTGGTAGAAATAAAAAAGAAATCACAAACAACATACCTAAAAAAAAAAATATAAA
>Ga0208542_1000817_pt1 | contig 13927 bp, 17 predicted proteins | sample DEB08_DNA_3_FD_185495 | JGI IMG/M metagenome (GOLD analysis project Ga0208542, IMG submission 185495) | Aqueous microbial communities from the Delaware River and Bay under freshwater to marine salinity gradient to study organic matter... | ecosystem: Environmental > Aquatic > Marine > Coastal ... | reverse complement strand
CAAATTTAGATGAATTGATCCTATGCCCCAGTTCATCCAATTTTATTTTTAGTAGTTTGTATTCCTCACCGATGTTGTAAACTTCTTGATCTAAGTGACCATACTGTTCAATGAGTTTGTAGTTTTGTGGAATCTTACTGAGTTCACCAGCGAGTTTGTCACAATAATATTGTAATCTGTCTACACATTCATCCATTACTACTATTTGATGAGATTTTTTATTATAGTAAAAGTTTCCTTTTCATCAATCTCCCACCATGCTCCATGAAAAACTTTATCAAGAAATGGTGGAACCGATGCATGGTCAATAGGAATCTCTTTAGACGGGAGAACCACCCATGAATCATTTTTAATTGTACCCAAAACACCTTGATCATGTGAAATCACAGGTTTTCCAAAATATTTAGCCTCGAGCATCGGAAGGCCAACACCTTCCCCATGTGAAAATGACACGACATAGTCACATATGTTATAGAGTCCAGCCATCTCATGATAATTTAGTCGGTGTGTTATGTATTTTATATTTTCACATTGTGGTAGACCATCAGTGGTGTTTGTCTTTACAATTAGTTTATGTTCCGTGCCATCGATACATTTTATAAAAGTATCTACAAGCTTCACCAAGTTCTTTCTAATATCATTAGTTCCAACATAAAGAAATACAATCTTTTCGAGGTTGGATTTCTTTTTAATAACTTTGGGACATGTTCTAATTAAAGGTGAAGTCCACCAATTTAGAGCTTCACAATGTACACCATGCCCAACCAAAATATCTTTAAGATAATCAAATGGAACAATAACCTTGTCAAATAATTTCATATTTTTTATGACATCTGGGTGTACATCGGATGTCTCAAACATGGTAAAAAGTTGCACACTTTTACCCGAAAATTCCTGTATCCAACCAGGCCACAATGTAAATGTCTCCATAAGTTCAGATATAGTGACTGTATGTGGAGTGTCATCATCTTCTATACCCAGATCTTGTTTCAAAAAGAAACGACCATAAATCTTCCCGAACTTCATTTACTTAAATATTCATTTTTCTTTTAAGTTATGGAGATGCCAAATAATTATCCCAATCTAAATATTCATTAAATAATTTCAGAACATATTCTTCGTCTTGATTCTCCCACACTTTATGACAACCAACTGGAGGGCCATCCGATTTGAAATCCTGAATACCAAATTCTTTAGCCTCTTCCCTCGATGGTCTAGAAAGATCGGAAATAGCAAAATACACATCATCAGGTTCCCCATTCCATGGTTTATTTCGACATAATTCTTTTACCGCTTTCACATTTCTCAAATAAAATCCACCGTTTAACAAAAACCATTTAATGGGATGATCTTTGAATTTATCCTCTTTGAATGGGTGATCACCATTTACACATCTTTCACATTTACATGATTTTGAACATATATTGATGATATGGTTATTGAATATGGAGTAAAAGTGACTGGATGGTCCTCCCACGATATCGTATTTAAAAAACCGTTCCGGTATACGCCTGAATATATATGAGTCCCACGAATTTGTGAGAACGTGATCAAATTCCGAAAATTCATTCCAAAAATTATAACTCGTGAACATCTTATCATATTCCGCGACCGGGACATTTTTTTCAAACGCTTGAATATATTTTACATCTACCCAATCTTTAGTTGTTTCCATTATAATATCTCTATTATCGCCACTATGTAGAATAACCAATGACACGTCCCCACCCCCATATACATTACATATGTTGTTCAAATTATGTTGTATGATATCCATATATCTAAACTCGACGTACAACATACATAATTTTGATTTTTTCGCCCATATTGTCTTGTCTGATGAAGGTATCGGTGTTTTTGAAATAACAAGCTTTTTGTATTCTGTTAAGTCCATTATACATAGTACACACATCCTCTTTAAATTTAATATTCTTCACAGTTCCACTCCGGCCATATAGTATCAATATCATTTTGAGTAATTCGCCTTTTTGGTCTAATATCATAGAATTTTTCAATTTGTGGACGATATATATCTTGTGGTCTTTTAATAAATGACGCGTTTATTCTGTACCCACTTGAATCAACTCCATACTTACTCGGGTTTGCCTGAGACACCAAAGGTGAAATGTAATAATAAGCCAGTGTTTTTCTGTATTTGTTTTGGGGACACTTTATCTTTTCAGGTACACCGTGCCATGAAATGTTATTCGTTTGGAACAATAATGCCGAATTGTATGTCACGCTATGCTTAGTGATACATTCACTGACATCTTCATTCCAAAGCTCCGTCTCACCATTCCACTCAGATTTCCAATCTTTGTTTAAATATAAGATCAGGTTTAATCGCCTCTCCTTATTTTCAAGTAAGGGATGCTTTTCATAATCCAGGTGTAGATTCAATCTCCCATTTTTACCATGTGCGTGTAAAGAACTTCCATAAAGGGTTGGATCCCGTTCTAATTCGTTTATTGATGTAATTTCTGAGAACAGCTTCACGATCTGTTTAGTCGAGAGTGTATAATACAAGTCTTTGATCGTTGTAGGATACTTTTCAACATTCGAATTTAGGTACTTAACTTCTAAAGGATTGTTATAGTGAAACCAGTTTTCGTTACTCTCGAAATCAGTGGGAAACTCTTTTGATATTCGATTTATAATATTCTCATTCAAAAAATTTGGTATGACTACATTACTGAAAGGTTTACCGTTGGAGAATTGTTGTTTATATGATTCTATATCATTTACCCAATTTCCAAAATACTTCAGATTGTCGGATATATCAAACTCGTCCAATCGTTTTCTTTGAAGAACTTCCATATAACTTAAAGAATACAAAAAACTTTAAGTTAATGAGAACGTTCACAGATGAAAGGGGTGAAATAATTTTTAATGTCGACACACCCCCATTTGAGATAAAGCAATGTTTCTCGAGTATCAACAATAAAAATGTTCTACGCGGATTACATTGTAGCCCTTATCCAAAGTTTATAACTGTAAACTATGGAAAAATATTTGATGTTGTGGTACAACCAGATGGTTCCTATGATGCGTATATTCTAAAAGCTGGGGATTCGCTTCTTGTAGAAGCTAATTGTGCACACGGATACTTTTGTTATGAAGAGAGTGAAGTATTGTACTTTCTAGGGAATACGTATGATCCATCACTCGAAAGAAATTACATATGGAATGACCCCATATTAAATATTGAATGGCCTCAAGAAACTAAACACGCCATCGTTTCGAAAAAGGATCTTTCGAATCAAACATTCAAAAAGATTGATACAGTCATCCTTGGACCTAATGGGTACATTGGAAAACATCTCATGAAACATATTCCGAACAGTATGGGTCTCGATACGCGTCTAGAAAATGTAGAAGAGTTGAAAAAGTATCTCAAAATACTGAAACCGATGAATGTTATATCAGCTGCAGGTATTTCGGGAAAACCCACAATTGACTGGTGTGAAAGTCATAAAGCAGAAACAATTTTTACAAACGTAACATGTCAACTACAACTCATACATTTATGTAAAGAAATGGATATACATCTCACTATAATAGGTTCCGGGGCTGTATACAATGGTAATAAACTCTTTACGGAAGAAGATGAACCAACATTTAAGGGTACCTTTTATTCGAGAGCTCGTGTGATTCTAGAAGATATTATACGAAGTACATACACCCAAGATGTATTGTATCTGAGAGTTTTGTACCCTATCACATGTGACGGAGACCAGAGATGTTTCATAGAAAAGTTAAAAACTCGTAGATCTAATATTCATAATACAAGGGTCACCGTTAGTGTATTACCATCACTTCTCCCCAAAATACCTATCCTCTTAGATCAAAAGGTTACAGGTATATTGAATTTTGTCAATGATGATGTCATTTCTCTATCAGAACTTCTACAAAAGGAAAATATCGAACACACAGTAAGTTCTGAAAAGTCAAATAGGGGTATGTGTTGTCTCGATACAACCAAACTCAAAAAGTTTACAGAGATTCAGAGTGTTATAACATTACATCAATCTATCGTATAAATCATTTTTCACAGTATTGAATTTTCCATCCGTCCAACGACTTTCCTGTTTCTCGATAGATTTGATATGCCACATTGCGAGGGATGGAACCGGTTTAATACCAGAAACCTTATCCGATCCCGTGAGTTTAGTATGCAATTCATCTGTCCATGTAATGTAGTCACATTTCTTATGGACCCGCATTTGGAAATCAGGCCAGTTGATAAAACCAACTTCATTAATATTGAACTTTGATTTTTCAATAAATTCCTGAGTAGCACCCGGGTGAATATTGATTCGGGGAATAGCTAAGATTTCAGCTCCAGTTTCATCAATAACCTGCTTCAAAATTTGGATTAAGGATTGTTGGGGCATTTCATCTGCGTCTATATGGAAAACATAATCACCCTTTGCTACATCTATATGAAAACTCGCATTCGTTTTGAAATTATCAAATGGTCTCTCGTATACTGTTATTCTATCCTTGAAATGTTCCAATACGAGTGAAACCTTTTCAGTGGTATTAGCAGAGTCTACGACAACGTCAATATAGTCTTCGGTATCAATGAGGTGAGTGAGTATATTTAAAAGGGAAAAGAGTTCTCTAGATTCATTACAAACTTGGATAGAGTACGTGAGCTTCATTAGTCTAAATATATCAAATATCTTTAAATACTTAAAGTTCTTACTATAGTAGATACAAATGAATACTTGTGACTACATCATAGAAACACTTTATTTGAATGGTATAGACACGTATTTTGTAGTAACTGGTGGATCGATAGTTCCATTCATAAATGCAGTTTCTCTAAACCCTAAAGTAAAATACTATTGTTTTCAACATGAACAATCCGCGGCTATGGCTGCTGAGGGGTATTACAGAAGTTGTGGTAAAGTTGCTTGTGTATGTGTAACGAGTGGTCCAGGTGTTCAAAACATATTAAATGGTGTATGTGGATGTTGGTACGACTCTGTACCAGGATTTTTCATCACTGGTCAGGTGAACACGAAAGAAGATCTAACAAATTTCGAATCAAAACCCCGCCAAAGTGGGTTCCAAGAAATGCCTGTAGCTAAGATGTTTGAGGATGTTACGAAGAAAGCCTTACATGTTCCAGATCTTGGACAACTTGAGGGTATTCTCGGGGAGTTACTAACAGAACTCAAAACTCCTCGTTATGGTCCAGTTCTTATGGACTTACCAGTGAATCTTCAAATGACCACTATTGAAGATGTAAACATTAACCTAGCTGCATACAATCGTAGAGTGACTCCCAAGTATGACTTATCTGGATATATTCATAAAAGTAAACGTCCAGTTGTTATATTTGGACATGGTGTAAAGCTCGCGGGTGCAGAAAAGGAGGCCACGGAGTTTGTTGAAAAGACTGGGATACCCTTCCTCGTTTCATGGGGTGCCTTTGATATATGTGGAACCGATCATCCACTCCGTGTGGGATCTCCGGGTGTTTATGGTGATAGGGTCTCAAATTATACTATCCAAAATGCAGATCTGATTATATCTGTGGGAAGTCGCCTAGATAGTCGCCAAATTGGTGGAAGTGGGCCTATGTTTTCACCAAGTTCTAAAAAGATTATGGTAGACGTTGACGCAGAAGAAATTAATAAGATGTCAGAAAAGGATGTCTATATTGATTACTCTATAGTTACGGATGCTAAAAATTTCTTTGATAGCGTTACTGTTGGTGACTCACAAGAATTTAGTGGATGGAAGGAAGCACCAATTAATCATGGGGAATGGCTTGATAAAATAAATGAATGGAAGCATAAGTACGGCGAGGAGAAGACACGTGAAGGCGACTCAACTGTTTATGATTATCTAGATGATTTTTTTAAGGATCTACCAGATGACTGTATAATCGTACCAGATATAGGTGGTAATCTGGTATGGACAATGCAATGTGCCGTGCTTAAGAATGGACAAAAACTTTTCACAAATTTTAGTAATGCGTCTATGGGGTGTGCACTTCCTATCGCGATAGGTGCTGCGATAGGAACGGGTAAGAATGTTTATTGTATCGCCGGTGATGGTGGATTTCAAATGAACATCCAAGAACTCCTAACTGTCAAGAAGTATGACCTCCCAATTGAAATTATAATTTTAAACAATAGTGGCTATGGAATTATTAAACAGTTTCAAGATAGCTACTTCAATTCAAAATATATTGCGACATCTAAGAGTGACGTATTTGGCGATGAAGTAGACTTTGTAAAGATCGCGGAAGCCTATGGTGTGAAAACTCTACGAGATATTCCCATACCAGAGACACAAAAAATTTATCCTAAATTGGAGTTTGGAAACTCACTTGAAAATATGACACCCTATATCGACTTTGAAAATGACATGATTGTCCCCGTTCCACCTAAAAAGAAGTTGGGGTGGAATTGATATATGGCTCACCCAACTTGGAAATATCCCGAATTTCCCAACTGGCTCCAAAAAAAGTCGCCCACTCCGACAATAATTTCTTCTCTGGGTAAACCAAATTACAACACTTTGGCATCTCCCACTTACTGTATACATACTCTTGAACAATTGTCTTAACGTCAGCTACATCGATGAAGTCGAAGTACCTATCTCGTTCGATGATGACGTGACCCTCCCTCTTACACACCGCACTAAAACGGGTTGGTAATTCCCCGGGACCGTAGCACCCCCAAATACGCAACGAATACGCGTTAGGAATAGTCTCTATGCGTTTATCTACCACCCATTTTGAAAGGCCATACGGGTCGGTTGGTGGATTTCCACGGAGGGCGGCACCACTCGAAAAGTATAATAATTTACCCTTGAAAACTCTGGAGACATTTTCAAACATTAGTATATTTTTGTACGTCGTCATCTCATTTTGCTGATCAATACTAGAAGCACAATGTACCACTACATCATATGTATACGTGTTGAAAAATTCCTCAACCGCTGATTGGTTCAATAAATCTACATCGTGTCGAGTGACCCCAACCCAATCTGTACCATGGAGAAGATTTTTACCTATAAAACCACCTGCACCAAGAACACACACTTTCATTTCATTTAAAGAGAAGAATACTCTTTAAATTATAATGACGAAAAAGGTTTGGTATGCTCCAAATAAATTTGAATCCTACGGGGAAGAAGAGATTATCGCAGTCGAAAATTGTCTCCGCGATGGGTGGCTCGCGGGCTTCGGTGCACGAACCGTGGAATTTGAAAGGAGGGTGGCCGACCTCTTTGGGAAGAACCACGGACTCTTCGTCAACTCTGGGAGTAGTGCAATCCTCCTAGGTCTGTGTGCCCTCAACCTCCCACCAGGCTCGGAGGTTGTGACCCCTGCTTGTGGTTTCTCTACAACTGTCGCACCCCTCATGCAACTTGGTCTCAAACCCGTGTTTTGTGACGTCGGTCTAAACTCTTATGTACCAACGGTTGAACAACTGAAGGCTGTTGTAACCCCAGAAACGAAGTGTATCCTTCTCCCCAACCTCATTGGGAATGTACCAGATTGGCCCGAAATTCGGAAAGCCTTCCCGGGGGTGACACTCTTCGAGGACTCTGCTGACACCATCACCCACACAGTGGATACGGACATAAGCACCACCAGTTTCTACGCCAGTCATGTAATTACAGCTGGTGGTATTGGTGGTATGGTTATGTTCAATGACGAAGAACACCTGAAGAGAGCCCTAATGTACAGGGATTGGGGGCGCATCGGGGACAACATTGAAGAACCCAGTGAGCGCTTCAATCACTCTGTCGATGGTATTCCCTATGACTGGAAGTTTCTCTACGGGGTACCAGGATACCACCTCAAAGCATGTGAGATGAATGCAGCATTTGGCCTCGTTCAACTCGATAAACTACACGACTTTTTACAAAAAAGACGGAGGAATATTCGAAGATACCTAGAAAATCTCAAAGACACCACCTACTACACCCTCCCAGACGACTCCCAAATCCCCAATTGGCTCGCCATTCCACTCCAATGCCCTGACCGCCTAGAACTTGTAAACTTTTTAGAAGAAAATGATGTCCAGACGCGTGTAACCTTCGCTGGTAACATCACGAGGCATCCAGCTTTTAGACAGTACCTACAGGAGTTTGAAAATGCTGACCTCATCATGAAAGATGGTTTCCTTCTAGGTGCCCACCATGGTATGGATGATACTGATGTTGATCGTGTGTGTGATCTACTTAAAAAATTTGCAAACACTAAAGTAAATGCATAGTAATGTATTAGTCACTGGTGGGTGTGGTTTTATCGCATCCAACTTTTTGAACCTAATGAAAGTAAAATACCCAAATGTACATTTTGTAAATGTCGATAAACTCGATTATTGTTCAAATGTAGAAAATGTATATCCAGGTGTAGCCACCTTTATCAAGGGAAATGTGGGTAACAAAGAACTCATTGAACACCTCATTGAGGAATATAGGTTCACCACCATATTTCACTTCGCTGCCCAAAGTCATGTAGATAATTCATTTACGGATCCACTTTCATTTACAGAGGATAATACCCTAGCAACCCACGTTCTCGTAGAAGCCGCGCGGACGTGCGCACCAAATGTGGAGTTTATTCATTTTAGTACAGATGAAGTATATGGAGAATCTAAGACGGATGTACCCTTCACAGAGGATGGAGGTGTACTCCGACCAACAAACCCATATGCCGCCTCCAAGGCTGCCGCAGAAATGGTTGTTCGTTCCTATATTGAATCATTTGGAATGAACATTAAGGTCATTCGATGTAATAACGTGTATGGACCAAATCAGTATCCAGAAAAACTTATTCCCAAGTTCAAGAGACTTCTAAAGCAAGGTGAAAAATGTACCATCCACGGGTCTCGTTCGGCATCTATAAAGAGAGCATTTATGCATGTCGAAGATGTGGTAGACGCCGTAGATGTCGTATGGAACCATGGAACTCCCGGTGAAGTCTACAACATAGCCTCCGATGATGAACTCTCGGTGATGGAAGTTACCCAGCTTATAATTGAAACCGTTCAGGGTACCACCGATTATGATAAATGGATCACCTACATAGAAGATCGCCCATTTAATGACCAGCGGTACTACATTTGTGCTAAAAAATTAAAGTCCTTAGGTTGGTCTCAAAAAAAGACCAGGGAAGACCTCAAAAATTTTCTACATGTATAATAAACTATGGCGGACAACGTGCCGTCACAATTCTCTATCGCCGGAATGAAGGCACTGGGTGCCAGTGAATTCAATATAACCTTAAGCTACTACACCATTTTCCTTACAATTGGACTTGCTCTGGGTTACATTGTCATTGCCTATATGGGCATCAACAATTTCAAAACATGTGGTGAAGATATAACCGGAAGTAAGACCAACCAGAACTTGAATGAGTTTCTCGTCGCTTCGATTGCAATCGCAATCGCTATCCCTGCGATCTTACTCTTTATGAAACTCGTTGGACATTTTGATATGACCCAAAAAATGTTTGTATTTGGTATTCTTTATGCGGTGATGGGGGTCATAGCTTCGGCGATTTCTCTCAACTTTTCCATGAAGTGTAAAAAGGAGGAAGGGAATGGTGTAATTTGGAACGGTATAATGTTAGCCGCGACATCGGCCGCGGCGATCGGTCTTGGGTCTCTGTTATATAATCAGAGATATAAGATACATATAAAAGCTGTCGCAAATCGTGCCCGGAGAGAGGCGGAAAGGCGGCTGGAAAAGGAACTCGCGATGATGGCATCCCCCCAACAATAAACTATACAATTCTAGTATGAGACCAGTCGCAGTAAATGTCTACATCCTGATGATGCTCTTGGCCTACGTGATGCGCAGGGCAGGAACATTTTCATTAGACGAAAAGGTAAAATTAATTGAATATTTAGGTTACATGGCGCTCAATCCAAATAGAGTGGCAAACCCAAGCATGGCCAACCTACCGTTCTTGAGCTCAGCCTCGGGGGTGAAGGACCAAAACTCCTCCTCCTCGAAGCCCTTGACTGTGATGGCAGACGCCGCAGCTAGGGTCGTAACAACACCGGTGGCGGCCAATGCGTACATTGGATCCTCACACTGCTGAATGATATTCTCCCCCGACATCATCCAATCCAGGGAACCCCAAAGAATGCCCTGCATCGCGGCACGTCCATTGACGACCTCCGCGAAACGCGCAGCCTTGTTTGGAACTTTCGAAGGCGTTGGGACCGGGCGGGTCGTAGACTTCTGGGACGCAGTAGCCCTGGTATCATATCGCTTCACGTAGCTGGGCTTCAGCTGAGCAATGGTAGACATTTTATACTTCTCATTCACTCTGAATCTTTAAGTTTATTATCCTCTTTCAAAAGTATGCGATTTAATATGTATATTTGAACAACTATACCCAATACCATATACACTGTCGTAACATTCGCACCAAGTTTTCTGTATTGGTAAATTAACCATAGAATACTGGCCACCAAACTGATAATGGCAACATCTTTATTTTTCACGTCAACATCTACAGAATTTTCCAAACTCTTATACATCTGAACAAACCCAAGACTGAACGCGGCACCCGAAATAATCTCGTCAAAATTCATATATTATAATCACAGATTATTATACAAATGGATTCCATTTTACAAAAATATGCTGGTAAAATTACAACCAAAAGTGTAGTCAAGACAGTTGAAGAACTTCGTGTCGAGTACATCGATGACGGACTTACCAAAGAAGATATTCCACCAATTGTCGCCCGTCTCGTCTTTATGACCGCCAAATTCAAAAGACTCCCAGGTCCCCAGAAGAAGAAACTGGTCATCTCTATTCTTAATCACCTCATCGAACAGATTGATCCAGGAGATCATGACAGTGAATTTGAAATTATTCTGAAAAGTATGGTTCCACCAATCATAGACAGCTTCGCCACGATGTTGAAAATTAAAAAATCTATGGTGGGGATTTTATTACCATGCTATAAACAAATATAAGGAATAATAGTCATAAATATATACATGAGATTCCCACCACTAGAAGTTATGATTCAATATGGAATATATACAGTAAAAGAACTAGAACGGTTTGCTAAAGGACTAGTTCCGAAAAGGAAAATCAATATCCTAAGTGAATGCCCCAGGTGTTCATTTGTTCATGAAAGGATTTCCTGTAATAATTGTGAAAGATGAAATATTGTACCGTAACAAGTTACATGTCAAAGGGTCCAGAAATTATCAGTAATAATCACATGTGTGCCGAACGTCAATTAATTAGGTGTCTATATAGAAAATGTATGAAAAAAGGGTATAAACCCCATCAGTTTAGGGAATGGTTACATAGGACACATGGAGAGTTGGTCGTTTCACGACAAAACGTATATGGTGATGCTATATCACTTCCATGTGTCATATGTAGAAAGTTTATGGAGAGACTGGATATTAGATGGAAAGCCTATGATGGATGTCAGTGGGTCCACAGTACTTGGGCTCCGCCATCTAGACCCACCAGTAAACAAATGAGAGTTTTAGGTTTTGGGAGTTATGATCAATCCCAAAGCTGATTCCAAGTTGTTGTGATTCCTCTTGAGTGGTTTATTTCTCTTTAGTTTTAGTGCATTATTACCAGATGTCGAATTCTGTATTTCATTCATCTTTTGTGTGTTTGAAATAAAGGGTATCATATTATCAACTTTAGGTTTAGTTGCTATAGTATTAGGCACTTCTAGATTTTCCGTATGATTTTTTCTAAAATCTTCTATATCCATAGTTCCACCAAACACTTTTAATTTGAATCTGTTGGGGGCCGGTTTTATATGCCCACGCTGTTTGAACATCTTAGTTCTCATGAGAACCATGTTACCGCAAATGATACCACCACGACTCAAACCATATTTATCTATCGCAAAGGATTTCATACAACTCCACGAACAAAAACGCCCGGATGTTTCAAAAACTTTTGTTCTTTCATTATACCTGTGTGGCATACTTAAAGGGTTTCCGTCAAATGTGTGACAGCACCACCAACACCACATATAGATAGGATCGTATTTCTCTTTAACCCATTTGTAATTATAGCGTCAACGTCATACTTATACATATACTCCAACTCTTTTGGTTCCTTGTGTGTATATGTGTAGACCCTAATATTTTTAGACTTACAATAGGTTATGAATTCATGATCTAGACATGTCCAATGGATGACCACCATGGATAAATTCCGGGTGATCATATCATACTCCCTCGGGTGGAAAGTTGTTTCAAATGTAGAACCCCTTTTGTAACAATCTGGTAAAATCTTTAAAATTCTTCGATTGAAACTACAAAATGATACCAGTTCCGTGGGTCTTCTCGTGTAAAAGTTCTCAAGTGCCCCGATCACCTCAATGTTGTTACCCTTGATATCCAGAATAAGTTCCATGTTAATTATTTGGGGTAATTTATCGTACACTTCTTGGAGAGAACATATTCCAAACTTTTTTAAAACTTCAAAAGAAGTTTCTGATATGAAATAATCATCAATGTACACGTCGTGGTATAAAATAAGTTCCCCGGTTCCACACAGTTGAACATCAATTTCGATTCCATCGTACCCCAGATTTATCGCCCATAATATCGCGTTGATACTATTATCCCTGTATTCCTCGGAATACCCACGATGGGCTATATACCTCATTAAGTTAAAGAGATATTTAAAGTTTTAATTAATGATTCTCTCTATTGATGTGGGTATAAAGAATTTGGCGATGTGCCTATTGGACGAGGATTCTGGTAATCTCGTTAGAGAGTGGGATGTTGATGGAATACCACCACAACACAAGGATGGTGTATATGTTTCCATGAGGGACCACCTCGATGAAAGACCCTGGGTCCTCGGGGCAAATACAATTTTGATAGAAAAACAACCCGAACGTAACAAGAAAATGGTCTCTGTCATGCACTTCCTTCACGCATACTTTATCATTAGGTGCCCCCAAGCTGAAACAATTCTATATGATGCTCGTCACAAAATACCAGATGTTGCGGGACCCGGGAAGGCGCAGTACAACAAGAGAAAGAAGGTATCCATAGAAAGATGTGAAGCCTTTATCCGTGATGGACCTACCAATGCACATTGGTTGCCCACTTTCCTCAAGTCTAAGAAGAAAGACGACCTGGCGGACACCGTCATGCAGGCACTTTCTTTCGTGAATAGGAAGGAGGTCACCCCGGCCTCCAAGAAGAAAAAGACAACAAAGTTGGTAGCAAGGAGACCCAACGAAAATCAAAAAGCTACAAAATATTCAAAATCAAATTTGGCTTGGATATATTTGAACAAAGTTGATTGCGAAGTCCTCGAAAATAATAAGAGGTTCATGAAGGATTTGAAGAGGTACTACAAGAATGTTGGTGACTTGATTAAAGAAATAAACGGATAAATAATTATAATGGAAAAAGTTTTGGATCATGGATTTGTTAGGCTCGTTGATTACATGCCTCAAAAAGATTTGGACTCATCGATCGTACAGGCAGCCAGAGTCTCTTATGGAGATGGGACTAAGTCCACACGAGGAGACAGGGGTCTCATACGATACCTCCTTCGCCACTGGCACACGACTCCGTTCGAAATGGTCGAATTCAAGTTTCACATTAAGATGCCCATCTACATCGCAAGACAACATATGCGACACCGGACAGCCTCAATTAATGAGCTATCCGCCCGTTACTCCGTCGTTCCCAAGGAGTATTATGAACCAGACACTTTGAGGGGGCAGTCCCAAGTAAACCACCAGGGGTCAGAGGGTGTTGTCGATGTTGGAGAGGATCTCACCGGGAAGGTGTCCCAACACCTGACCCACGCCTTTGATGTCTACGAGGAACTCCTAGAGGGTGGAGCCTGTCGTGAACAAAGCCGTGGGGTACTCCCACAGTCTACCTACACCGAGTTTTATTGGAAAATGAACCTCCACAATCTC
>Ga0208542_1000814_pt1 | contig 13955 bp, 28 predicted proteins | sample DEB08_DNA_3_FD_185495 | JGI IMG/M metagenome (GOLD analysis project Ga0208542, IMG submission 185495) | Aqueous microbial communities from the Delaware River and Bay under freshwater to marine salinity gradient to study organic matter... | ecosystem: Environmental > Aquatic > Marine > Coastal ... | reverse complement strand
TATTGTCAAGAACCGGTGGAGAATTATGATTATTGGGATCAACCACATGAAATTGAGGCACGGGAGGAAGAAGTAAGGCTATATGATCAGTGGTTAAATGAGGAATAGATTGTGCCAGTCGGCAAACCGGTTCAATTCTTCCAAAACCGGTTGACCTCCGGTCAATAGGGGGTTATAATAACTAAAGTTCAGGGATTTCCAATGGGTGCTGGCTCTTCTACCGATCACTACATGCAAGACGCAGCAGAGGCATATATTGTCTTTAAGTTGCAAGAACTTGCGGTTGAGAATGATGTTGCTCTGACCGATGATGTTGGTGAGAAGTTTCATACTTTTATGGCATATTGTTCTGAGCGTGGTATCTCTCAGGAGTTTGGTGACAGCATTTACAAAGAAAACATTGATGTCACTATTAATAGTTTCTTTCAGAATTTGGTTTCCAAGTATCCTGGCAGGAAATTTAATGTTATTGATGTTGAGAAAGAGTTCCGCGATCTTAAACTGAAAGGTGATTTTGCTATCTATTTCAGCGAAGATGATTATGTTTCATTCTCTCTGAAGAACTACAAGAATGGATATGATCGCATTCAACTTTGTTCTGGAACTTGGAACTCTTTCCTTAACAACTTTTTGTTTGAGTCTGCTGGTGTTGGTATGTTCATCAACCCCAATACAAAGAAACGATTTAAGGGGTCTAATCGTACTGTCAGGGATCAACTTATCGAGAGCATGGGTTTCTCTCCTCTGAAGGGAATCTACAGCAAGTTTGATAACATTCTCGACGATGTTCGTGCTTTCTATGTAAACAGTGAAGAAGCAAATATGTGGCAGAATGTTGAGACTCGTTGGAAGAATGACTGTGCAGAGTATGGTCTGAGCGCAGCACAATCTGTTGTTGATGCACTCAAAACTCTTGACAACAATCAGATCAAGCAACGCATCATCAAAATGGCAGGTCTTAACTATGATGAAGAAATTCTTTTGATTGGTAAGGGTGACTATTGCTGCTCTCTGTTTAATGAGACTTATGCAGACATCTTGCGACGTGTCAATATCGAAGAATCTGTTGTTGACTATAAAGTAAATGGCAAAGGTGTGCTGTTCACCATCACTGACGGCGAGGATATTGTGAGTATCGAAGTTCCTTTCACCCTGCAAAAGAACGGAGCATGGTATCTCGATGGTGATGAATATGTGGGCACTATCTATCACAAGAAAGAGCAAGTTGACCTGGCATATGGTCAGCGTCGTCCCAAGAAATCCAAGGAGATTAACACTTCTACCAACACTTATCTGAATCTTAAGAAGGCAGGAGTGTGTTGATTTATATAAATCTTTCAAACTAGTTTGAAAGATTTATATATAAATGGTACAATTGAAACAACTTTGAAAAGACAATGAAAACTCCTGTTACTCCTGTTGATGGACCAATCGATATAAATCAATTCCCTAAACCACCAGAACTTACTACTGGTTTAGAATATGTTGGTGACGGTAAAGTAATTCTTGCTGACATAAATGATGTCGAATCTGATGTTGAGACTGATCCAGTTTTTACATCTAGCGATGAGGATCTTGAAAATCAATTATTTAATAGTCTCAAACACGTTGGATTGTTGTATAAACATGAACCGGGACATGGTTACTGGGATCCAGTGAAAGAAAAATGGAGACTTTTATCTGGAAGGAGTAGAAAAAAAGGTTATGATAAGTTGGAGGCAAAATTTTATCCACTAAGACCAGTTAAAAAGAAAGTCGGTTATTCTGAGGAAGAAATAAAAATAGCACTCAGAAATGAAGCATCTGATGCTGATTGCCACAACCCTCAGAGAGATTTAACATGGCCTATTGTTTCTGAACAAAATGCAATGGTCATGAATGCTGGTGAGGGTTGGTTTCTTGGTCATCCAAAACTCATGACTGGAGAATATGACTATTCTTTTGAAGTTTTCTTGATGTATTATAGGAGTAAGTCCTCATGGATGGGTAAATGGGGTGATGAAACGACTTCTCAAAATGTTCCTAAAAAGATCTACAATAGGATGATGAATCTTGCTACATCTGGTAAGAAGATTAGCAAGAAATCAAAGGAAACAATCGATCAGCAACATGATAAGTGGAAATTAACTCAAGATAGTAAATCTGATGTTAGATTGGTAAACATCAATGACCCTGTTGCAAATGGAACATTTTATGGAAAAGTTTTGTTAGAGTGTTTTGACAGTAATCAAAATTTGGTATTAAATTTATATACTACTAAAGACGTACCTTCCAAAGTAGACAGAATAAGAATCGATTTTAGTGAAAAAGTAAGCAAGACAGTTGCAAAAACTTTACAAATTGCATATAAGCAACTTGGATATACTGAACAAAAAGTGTGGGACTTGGTTAAAGAAGTTCATAAATCTGTTTGGTCCAAACTTCAAGTTCATTATACTCCATGTTATGATACTGAGGGAAATGGACCATTTAAGGTGAACATATCTCAATTTGGAGAAATTGATCAGTATAAAAATGCAATTTGATGTAATAGCAACGAATCCACCATTTCAGGATTCTACCAATAAGAAGAAGACTCAACATAAGTTATGGATTGACTTTACACAGAAAACATTCAGTGAGTGGTTAAAACCTGGAGGTATTCTCCTTCAGGTTTCTCCTAGTAGTTTCTTATCACCATCCAGTAAGATTCTGCAACTGTTTAAGTCTAAGGCAGTGAAGTTTCTGAACTTAGATACAAAAACTTATTTTCCTGAAGTGGGAAGCACGTTCGCCGACTATATGGTCTCCAACCGTCCCGGTAGCGAAAAAACTAAAGTTGTTACTCAAGACAGTACATTTGACTGTAAAATAGATGATTCAGTGTTCTATTTGCCCATAGATTTATCAGAAAATGCCTTATCCATCCATAATAAGGTAATGTTTGAGATAAGAGAGCACCTTGATGTAAGATATGATTATGTGACGTGTCATAACGTGAATTTGCTACGGGGCACGGACATCATCAGCAAAACTCAAAGTGATGAATTTGTTCATCCTATCTTACATACAAACAAACAGACTTGGTATTCAAGAGTCAGACAAGATTGGGCATCAAAGAAGAAAGTAATGTGGTCACGCAGTGGATATACCAAACCATTCTATGATGATGGTGTTCTAGGTGGCACTGACATGGCATATTATGTGGTGGTGAGTGATACTGAGTCAGGAGAGAACTTAGCACATAACCTGAATAGTTTGCTGATGCAGTATATTTTTAAGACTGCAAAATGGTCTGGGTTTGGTAATGAGAAAGTATTTTGTAGGTTGCCAAATTTACCAATTGATTGTAAAATGAGTGATGATGATGTGTTTGATTTCTTTAACATCACAGAACAAGAGAGAGATTATGTCAGACAAATTGTGGGATGAAGTAAAGAATAGAATGAATGATCACTCCTATATGGGTGAGATTAATCGTGATGAATACAGAGTCAAAGTAACAGCCGAGGTTTTTACTCCGACTGATTTGGTGATAAGAATGATTCGTGAATGTGGTACGGATGAGTTTGTATCAGGCAAAACAGTTCTTGATCCTGCATGTGGAGATGGTCAGTTTCTAACAGCAGTCAAGTGGGTGAAAGTGTTGTTTCATAATATGAGTGAAGAAGATGCACTTAAAGACATCTATGGTGTGGATATTATGAGAGATAATGTTGACCTATGTAAGAAAAGATTGGGAGGAGGGAAAATATTAATGGGTAATACATTAGATCCTGCAAAGAGATTAGACGGTCAAAGTGATAGTGAACATGATATGATTAAGTTTCTATTTCTAGCACAGACAACCGTGTTTAGTGCCGAAGCAATGGACACCTAAACAAGTGTCACAGAACTCCTTGGAGAGTGCTCTGAATGCCTTATAATACAGAAGTAATCAAGGGAACACCACTCACATGCAACTCACTGCCAAGCACGGAAACATGGTTGTTGACTTCTATCCTGTGAAGTATGCCGATAATACGATTAGTGAGCGTCTGATGTATAAGACCGTCACATTCAGTAATGACATGCAATCCAAGTCTTACATCAACAAAGAATCATTTGAGAAAGAGGTTAATAATCGTGTTGAGGGTTATGGTTATGAAGTAACCGATTTGCATGTTGAACCACAACTGTTTAATTCAGCACTGATTCAGACCAGATGGTAAAGTGTCACAGGGCATCTTGAAACCCGTTCAGGATGCTCTATAATAATCACATAAGCAACCAACCCCATGAAGATGTCACCCGAACTCAAGGCACGACTTGCTCAACCCGAATCCCGTGCAGAGTATGCTTTCAAGTTTATCTCACAATGGACAAAGGATGGTGCCAGTGGTCATGCAATGAATGTGTGGTCTGAATGGTTGGATGTTGTGAATGAAACAGTCGAACCCACCGAACTTTACTAAATGAAAGTAATTCAGTATGTATTGAGTGGCATTTGTATTACATTTGCCCTCAGTGTTTATTTGCTATTCTTAGCACAACGTGATTCCAAACTGTTTCAGAACTATGATGAATCAACAACAATCGAATCAAGAGTTCGTGAATGATCTGTTTGACAAACTCTTTAAGCACACAGACACGGACATGATTGATTTGCACGATGATGATTCGTGCTGTGACCATCTTGAATTTGAACAACTCATTCTTGACTTCTAATGACTGATTTAACTTTTTCTGGTGTATTTCTAACAGTTGAGGAACATGATTGCATGTATACGGTTTGTAGTGAGGGTGAATTATTCCGTGTTCCATTTGACCAGTTAGTATTAAACTTTGATGAGTTTGAGATTGTAGACTTTTGGGATGATGATGTAGATGTAGAACAATTAGAGGAGATACAATCAAAGTTAATTGATATGATGCAAATGGCAGGATTGTATTTCAAATCACAACCAGTTGAATTATCATGAATGTATCTCATATGATTGAAAGACTTGAAGATGCGATTCAAGTATGTTATGATGTTGGTAAGGATAAAAACAAAGGTTATCCTTATGCGACTGGTTATGCTCAGGTTACAATGAAAGAAACCATATGGCAATTAAAGGAGTTAATGAATGAAAAAGACAGAGTGTTCAATTGAATTGAATGTACATGAATTAGATATTATACTCAAGTCTCTTGAATTGGTAGAGAGTGGAGATGAGATACAGATTAATCGATCATCAGGTAGTATTGATACTTTATATGATCGGTTATATGATTATTATGTTACATTAGACACAACAAACGTCGAACTCAATTATGAATCTTATGTTGACTCATCTTTCTAAAGTCACTCCACAGACCAATCCAGAGTTATGGTATTCATGGTATTATATTGTAAAGGAAGATGCTCCTGAAGTATTAGATGAATTTCTAGAGAATACTGCTGCCAAAATGGAAATCACAGTTAATTATCTTATGGATGAATTCTTATGACTAAGTATGTGTATTTGATTGATCATTGGTCTCTTAATGGGTTAATTGTATTGATTGCAGAGAATGATATGAGAGCATTTTCTCTTGTGATTACAGACCCAGAGATTAAATTCAAGGAGGAAGATACTGATGCAGTGATGAATGAGATTACAAATGCCACAAAGTTAATGTTGTCTGATGATTATGAATGTGGTATAATTAGTGCAATGGTAATCGAATAGTATGGAAGAATTATACAAACTCCAAGAGGAAGAAACCTCAGGATGGACTGATATCACGGGACCATTAACAAAGGAAGAATGTAAGAAGTATTATGATGCACAATTAAATGAAGGTACAAGTCCAAAACGATTAAAGGTTGTAAGAGTCCAATGATTGATTTCCCACATCTACCACCCAAAGGTTATTCTTATTCATTTGAATCATTTAATGCAAGGTATGATGCCATATGGATAATTAATCATGGAGAGTTCTCTTATAGAGATACACCACCTAAGTCAATATGGGGATTCTATTCATCAAAGAAGGGAAAGTATTATGCACCAATTAATTCAAAGAAGGTAGGTAAGGAAGTATTGATTAAGGATACAACTCCTTATAGTGCAATGAAGAAGAATCTAAATTCATTAGAAACATTATTATACTCATGAGTTATGTACCAAAGGTTAATGATTATGTAATATGGAATCATCATGGTGTGATACATGAAGGATGGGTATACTTTGTTGATAGTTTGTATATTACGATTGAGATAGGAGTTAAACCTAAACCTAACTGTGAGTATACCCGTGAGGAGAAACATAAGTATATTCATACTTTATTATTGTGTTATCCTCATCAGTGGAAGGATCTGACTTATATGAAGAGTCGAAAGAGTGTTTATGATAAGTAAAAGCAAATGAGAAATCACTATAAAAAGATACTTTTTCCGGTTACTTTATATCATACAAATATCAGAGAAAACTCTGTAATTCAGAGGGAAGTATTATCTAGTATTCAAGAGTGTTATGGGAGTAAGAATCTACAAATTCCCGATGGATGGTTGACAGATAAATTAGTGACATCATTTGATGATGATGAATTAAATCATAAAATTTTTGAATCAGAAAAAATACATAATACATATATTAAATATATTGGTTCAATTTTTGATAAACCAGTTAGTTTTTCATTAGAAGATATGTGGTTTAATTATTATATGAGTGGAGAATATCAGGAAGAGCACTGTCATATTAATAGTTCACCATTTTTTACTCCTGTACATTATTCATGTGTGCATTATTTAAAATTTGATAATGAGGTTCATCAATCGACTGTATTTCATGATCCTATTTCATCATTAAGAGCACATTCATTTGAGATGGAATCAAATCATTATAAAGAAAAATGGTCACCACAAGTAAAGGAAGGAGACTTATTAATTTTTCCATCTTATTTGGTACATCATGTAGAGAAATCAGAACCAACACCAAATAATCCACGTATTACAATAGCATTTAATTTAAGGTTAACATCATATGGAAATGAACAATCATATCAAATACGATGATAATTTTCTGAGTCAGGACAATTATAAAATTGTTATGAACTATTGTTTAAATGCGAATTATTTTTACGGTGAGAGTGATGATTATGATCTTCCTCCTACAGGAATGATTAGTAAGGTAAATGAGGAGGATAATGTTTATCGAATCTTTCGAAGTTCAATTGAGAGTAAGTGTTCTTTTTTGAATAAGATGTCATTTTATCGAATGTATGTCAATTGTTTTGCGCCAAATGAGCAGGCATATTTTCATCAAGATGGTGAGGGTATTACATTTTTATATTATGCGACAGAAGAATGGAATCTTCAGAATGGGGGAGAGACACAATTTTATATTGATGGGAATATTATAGGAGTACCACCAATATCAAATCGTTTAGTAATGTTTGATGGAATGATACAGCATCGTGCGACATCATTTCGCAATCAACATCGTTTTACGGTTGCAATTAAGTATGGTTATAATAAATAAAAAAAAGTGTTATAGATATGGCAACGAATGTCACAAAAACATCACATTTCACATCTGGTGCGGGTAATCCGATCAAATTTTCTGAAATTCGTGCCGAATATGGTGGGAGTGCGAATAATGTCAAGGCGAGTACATATTTAAGAAATACTGGAAGTAATGTTGATTGGGATGGACTTAATGCATCATCAATTAGTCCAAGGATACCAGATGCAACAGAAAATAGTAGTGTTACCTCAAATAATGACTGGACGGTAAATTCATTAAGAGACACGATTAGTAAGTATATTGTAACACAAAGTTCTGAAAATACTAAATTAGATTATAGTACTTCAGATAGTTCAACATGGAATAGTAATCTATCTAAGAATGTACTAAAGGATTTTAATGTGAATGGTACTGTTAAAGCTGATAGTGCCAGTGATGATGCACTTAAATTTAGTGGTGATTTATATAATTTAGATATCAATGTAAGTGGTGCGATTTATGGTGAAGGTGGTGACAAAGATTCAGATGGGGGAGATGCATTATATGTGAATAATACTTATACACAGAGTAATGTTAAGTTAAACATCAATTCAAACGGAAAGATTTGGGCTGGTGGAGGTGGAGGAACCGATGGAGCCGATGGAAATCGTGGAAGTTCTTTAAGTTGTTATTCTTATAATTATCCAGCGGCGCAAAATAATTCTTGTGGAAATTTAACAACTTTAACTATGAATCCAGTAAAGGCAAATCAAAGAAGTCGTTGTCGTGGTGGATCATATCGTCGTGGTCAAGGTTGGAATGAATATAATAGAACAGGATATCACTGTGCGAATGTAAGTTTATACACATGCCGAGGAGTAACTAATAATACTGTAAGTGGTGGTCCCGGAGGTAATAAAGGTACAGGAGGAAAAGGAAAAGGATTTTCAAATCTTAATACTTCCATTAATGCCTCACCACATACGGGTAATAGTGGTAATTCAGGTAATACGAATACATGTCCTACCAAGGGTACTAATTCGACGGGTAATAGTGGTAATAGTGGTAATAGTGGAGGAGATTGGGGACAGGGTTCTACGAATACAAGTGGCGGAAAAGCAATTCAAAAGAAAGGTGTTGAAATAACTGGAAAAACTAATAATACTGTAAAGGGAGATGTTATTAATATATAATATTAAATTTTATGGTATAATAGAAGAATGTTTCGTGATTTAGTATTCAAGTTCATGGATGAATTCTTTCTTCAAGAAAGAGATGAACCATTTTATGCATCAAAGAATTGTCAAAAAGAACGTTGGGATTTATGTCAGGAATGTGAACACTTTGATGAAGTCGAAGAAGGATGTCGTGCCTGTGGATGTTATTTGCCACATAAGATTAAGGATCCATTTGGTGATTGTCCATTGGATAAGTGGATATCAAATGATGAAGAATGGAAGAATACACATTATGAACAACTTAAATCAATTATTATAGAAAAGTACCCCGATTATGAACACATCATACGAAAGCACGAAACTGAAGGGTGAGTATTCACAATTCATAGGATCATACTCAAACATATATGATGATGAGTTTTGTGATAGTATTATAAAGACATTTGATTATTATCAATCAATTAATAATGATGTTTATTGTGAAGATACACAATTTAATAACTCCAATGCCGGAAGATTTGATTGGGCATGTGATTTAAATTCGATGGGTCCTTCATTAGATTATGATCCAGTACCAAGATTATATGAACCAATGAAAGAATGTCTAGAAGAGTATTCACAAGTCTTTGGTACATTAAAAGAAATACCAACATATTCAATTGTTCAAAAGGTACAGAAGACACCACCCGGAGGAGGTTATCATGTCTGGCACGATGAAAACTCAAATCTTGAACATTGTACAAGGTTAGTAGTATGGATGGTTTATTTGAATGATGATTTTGAAGGTGGAGAAACTGAGTTCTTATATTATAAAAGAAGAGAACAACCAGAGAAGGGTAAGTTATTGTTATGGCCAGCAGGTTATACACATACACATCGTGGAGGAATGGTATTAAAGGGTAATAAGTACATAGTAACAGGATGGTTCTATCTGGGAGGATACTAATGAAAGAAGAAGAGGACTTTCCTTCTGTTAATGAACAAGGAAAGAATTTTGCCAAGTTTGCATTTGAAGTAGTAAAGAATGCAATTGATTTATCATCTAGTAATGAGACTAAGTTACTTCTATCTAAAGAAGAACAGAAGGAAAGGTTAGATATATGTAAGAAGTGTGATTATTATAGTGTAAGACAGAATAGGTGTAGACAGTGTGGTTGTCATTTGTCTCATAAGGTAAAGTTTGGTGTGAGTCAGTGTCCTATTGGTAAATGGTAATCTAATAAGAGTGTATTGAAGAGTATCTATGAGACAGATTAAGAACTGTCCACCTAACGTTCCACAGGGCACCCAGATGCCTTATACTATTCACATAAGCAACGGACACCATGGAATTTGAAAAAGTACTAACGAAAGTTCACAAAATTGAAATTATGGTAGTTGAATTCGATGAACCTTTCGATGAGGAAACTTTTGAATGTGACCCAGCGTATTACAATCCAAGTGTAATGTCTGTGGAATCTACAGAAGTTTACTGGGACGATTATCACCCACTCAATAACAATAAAACAAAATACGAACATTTTAATAATCTCTTTCATCCTACTGACTAAACGATAACCACTTCCTACCACCTAATACTCATTACATACACAAAGAACTTATGTTTAACTTCTTTTCTCATCAGACCGAATCTAATTCAGTTCCAGTTCCAGACCCAGACCCATTATTTGCAACAGAAAAAGAATTAATTCTGTATGTTATTAAAGAAGCAACAATTACGTCAGAAATTTATAAAGAACATTCTCTTCCTGAATGGAAAGCACAGTATCCTGAGAGGCGAGGACCTATTTTTTTGCTTGATGTTTGGAGAGAAGATACAACAATAATTGGTGAATGGGCAAAAACATCTGATGATGAAGAAATCCTTCGTGCCATTTATGATACTCATCGTACTGGGTTTTTATATACGAATCACTATCTAACATCAGATGAAAACATATTTCATCCAAAACTATATTTGAATGTTCATCTTCCTGATGATCTGATTGATTGTTATATCGATTCATCATCTTTCCTGAGAGAAACTTTATCTGAGGAATCTAATAGATTGCATGATATGTTGAAGGTAGGATTTAATTCTACTCTGAATGAAAAGATTCAAAGTCGTATTGATGAAATCGTTGCCATAAAAAGAAAGAAGAAAGAAGATAAGACGAAGGATAAACTTAAGGCATTTCTGATTACTGCTGCTGCAACTAAGAGTGTATTGACAGGTAAATCTATTGATGATGTAGTAGAAGAAACTATCACTGAAGATGTAGATGATAAGGTGCTTGATTATATGAACAAACTATTTGGAGAGGTAAAGAGTCGAAAGAGTATCTATGATTAAATGTAATTCCACTTGTGATCAAATGCCCATTTCCAGTATTCACCATTCATCCTATTCTTAATGTTGCGGGTAATCCCTCCCGCACAACTATAATCACCTTCACCCTTAATATAAAATGATGCTTCACTTATGCTATTGAAGGTAATTATTTCACCGGTATGAATGTTAATACCTTTTACTGGTTTCCTTCTTTTGGCAGCACTTATTGCAGATGCTTTCTTATAATGTTCCGTGGTATTTCTTTTGGTGGCAAAGGTAATCTTATCGAAAGGAATGATCTTACCTTTTTTATGGAATAGATACCAACCCTTACACTGTAGTTTATTTTTACGGGGACTTTTTAATGACTGATGCACTCCATCATTATTCTTTCTATTTTCTGTTATGAATTCTGCGCAGTCTGCCTGACTATTCCACTCTTTATACTCACCATCTTTAGTATATCCATAAACACCAGGTCTTAGTCTAATTTGTTTATCTTTCCATTCTTTTAATTTCTCACCTTTCCAAGTCCATCTATAGTTGAGTGATTGAAATACTTTACCTTGACAACATACTCTAATACCACCTCTTTCACTTTCAGAAGTTTTACGCCCTAATGTTTCTAATGCTGCTATACCAACAGTATCATAGTCACAGATATAAACACCATCTAATGTATAACAACTGACGGCACGACTGAAAGGATGTTTAGACCAATACTTTGATGGTTTAGATATACCCTCTCCACCATAGGTACAGTTATATCCCGTACCATCACAAGTATTATATTCTGCGATGTAATGCTTCTCTCTTTCATTTACATTATCATCAGAACATTCTTCTAATACTCTAAACTTAAAGTTATCACTACCATACTTATTGATTGCTTTAATAATAGGCATAGTATGAATAGAACTGTATGCTACTGTATTCTCTTTTAATTTGGCATTTCTGATGTGTTCTTTCCATCTATCATATGGATTGAGTTTAGTTGTTTTACCAATATATTGCTTACCATTCAGATTGTTTGTAATGCTGTAGATGTATGCCATTATTGAATTATAATATATTTGTGTGTTCTGTATATATGTTTATTTAAAACTATTATAGAGATTTAACAAGTCTGTGGAAAAGTATTGTATTTCTGTGGATAAACCCTATTATTTGTGTGGAAAACCTGTGAATTATTATTTTATAAACCTTCTCTAATACTCTCAGATCCCCTTAGATCCTTGTGATTTAATATCCTTATAAAGGTCTGCAACCTTTGCCGACACTCTACCACAAGACGGCAGTTTTGTCAAGACCCCCCACATAAAAACTCTGAGACCCACACATTTTTTCTCGTCGAGACTTATAAATAATGCTTATGAATACCGCACGAGATCATACTTGACATACGTGCGAGATGTCTGTATAATATACAAGTAACATACAAATCTCGACGAGACCCATGTATTACGAAGACCACGAGTTACAGTATCATTATAACAACGAGTCTTATACGTATTATAAAGACGAGATGTGTGAGCATTATGCACGAGATATGCATAACACATATACACTACGAGATACACATAACACCCAGGATACATACGAGATAGATGATGAGTACGCACGAGATACATGTGACTACGTAGAGCTTGCGTATAAACATTACGCATAACATACGAGATACACATATACATTACGAGATATGTGTACACATAACACATTATAACACACATCACACGAGATACACATGTACGCACACAAACGCATCATAAGTGTTACATTAGACATTGAGTGTTATGATGATTTAAACTTGGAAGATATTGATTGGAATGATATCTTAGGACTGGAAGGTGACGAGAATGTTGATATTAGCATCAGAGAGACCGCAGACGTGTATTAGTGTGCCACTTCCCCGACTGGCACAAGAGGGCATTAGAAGACCTTATAAGACCCATAGAGAGACCTTATGAGTGTGCCAGTCGGGGAAGTGGCACACAATATGGTCACAGACCTCAAAATCGTGTATTGTAGTTAAGTCATCAGGAATTCACCCTAAAAATGATTAACAACGACACACTTGACATGTTAACTAGTCGTGAACAGTTAATGGAAGATATCACGGCAACTCTAGAACAATATTTTCAATCACTTATTGATGAGTGTGATGATATGGGTGAGTTGGATAATTTTGAAGAGGCAAAGGATGCTTTAACATCTGTGCTATGTGATGCTGTGTGTAAGAATTTCCCTGCCAAGTAACATTCATTCATTCATTCACTAACTAACACTTTTTTTCAAAATGACCGTTCTCAATGTACATGACGAAGCAATTCGTAGGTTAGCATCAGGATTCTCTGAAGAGTTTGCTGAGTTTGCTGCAGGAGATGAAAGAATGCATGAGTTAATGATGGATCTTGCTTCGGAGTTTGTTGATACTAATCTTCCAATCGTAAGGGAAGATGACTCTATCGATGTTGCTCATGAGTTAATGATGGGTATCACGATTCGTACTGTGTAAGTGATACTATGTGCCAAAAGTATTAGTGGCACAATAAATGAGCACGAACCTCAAAATCGTGTATTATTAAAGAGTCAAAGGAATTTACCAAATGCAAGGTTACAACGGTTGGACAAATTGGGAGACCTGGAATGTTGCTCTCTGGATCGGAAATGATCCTGGTTTGTATGAACTGGCATGTGATGTTGCAAGGGATGGTGGAACTTATGGTCATCTGGTGAGTATGATTCACGATGCTGGAAGTAAAGAAACCCCAGATAGTTGTAAGTGGGACGATGTTAATATCAACGGATTAGAAGTAAATGAAATGATGAAAGAACTTATAGACTAAGTAACCCTTACTCATTCACTCACTAACTAACATTATGACTTGTTCTCAAACTGTATTTGAAACCCTCTATGATTTCGTAGAGGAGATGCAACCTGACCTTCAAATGTGTCTTGATTATTGTGAATCTCAAGGCATTGAAGTTTCGGCAGATGTTGAACGTGTGATTGATAATCTTCTTGCTTAAGTAACA
>Ga0208542_1000811_pt1 | contig 13970 bp, 14 predicted proteins | sample DEB08_DNA_3_FD_185495 | JGI IMG/M metagenome (GOLD analysis project Ga0208542, IMG submission 185495) | Aqueous microbial communities from the Delaware River and Bay under freshwater to marine salinity gradient to study organic matter... | ecosystem: Environmental > Aquatic > Marine > Coastal ... | reverse complement strand
GTCGATTGCATCTTTCCACAATTTTATTGCTTGTGGAGTAAGTGCATCGCCATTGGCATCAGTTAGTGTATAGAGCGTATTGACCACGTAGGTATGCAAGTAATCATCTATGGCTTCTCTTGCAGCCGCTGCAGCCGCTCCCTCAGAACCAAGGTCTTTTGACGCATTAGTAAACTGTTGACGAGCTGTTTCTATTTCATCAACAGTCATGCCTTTTCTTAAATCTGCTTTCAAAGAATCCACTAACTGCCATGCCTTAGGAGTAGTTGCCCTTGCATAACTGGCCAGTGTCGCATCTATACCTTCGGCAAACATATCTGCAGAAACAGGGTCTAAGAAAGCCACTTGTTCAGCCCTAGCCAAATCATATTTAGCACTTGCCTCAGCCCGCGCCTGCTCCCTTTGTTTTCCTAGCTGTTCCTGAGCCTCTATACCTGCTCTTCTTCTTGGCCCAACACCCATTTGAGAGGAGAGTATTTCGACATTCTCTCGTACAGCGTTCACCTGAGCAGTATAAAAATCTCTAAGGAGTCTAGTTGCCTCAGCATCAGAGGCCCCTTTAGCAACCGCGTCCTCCCACAACATAAGGCCATAGTCGTTTGTCACTTGGCCACGTGTTAAATTAACGGGAACAGGAAGCCCTTGCGCTTGAGCTGCAGCCGCTGCCTCAGAAGGGATGTAACCATCATCAACTAGTTTTCTGAAAGCAACAAACAAGGAAGCCTGAATTGTTTCAGGGTCTTCCCCTTTACTCTTTAAGTAGGCTATTGCATCGTCCGTTAAAGTCCCATCTGGATTGATGACTTCAGCGGGATTGCTGGAATATTTTTGAATTAAATAGTTTTTACCCTTACCTAAAAGATTGCCTAAACCTAAAAAAGCAGGGCCAAATACTAGGCCGCCAACTGGAGCGGTCCAGTCATAAGGAAGCCCAGTTAATGAAGAGGAAACGCCTTCAGCTATACCTGCTTCAGTTCCTGCAACAACAGCTGCTCCTCTATACCCTCTTGTTACGCCTTGCCCCAATGTTTTTACAAGGAGTCCTTCTACCGCTGGAGCGGCTGCCGCTGCTCCAGCTACTTGAAACGTAGTAGGAATATCAAGGCCTCTTGGGTTTGGATAGAACGTAGAGGAATCAACCACATTCCCCTCTTCATCCTTGCTTTCAAGAGTGACTAAAAGATTACCGTAGCTGTCATACCTTGTCTGAGCATCTGGGAAGATTTCTTTAATCCCAGTTTCAAGTTTATAGTCGTCTAATGTAGTAGCTATCAGGGCCTGATATTTAGCCTGATCTAGTGCGCTAGTTCCCTTAGGGAAACTACCACTTTTCAACTCAGGGAACTCAACATTAGCGCTAGTTAGCCAATCATAGGTCGCTGCAGGAGCCTGTGATATGGCTGTTCCAATTCTTTCAAGTGTGCTGGGCTCTTGTGGCGCCACAGACTGTGTCAGGATATTGAGCCCTTCTCGAGACATACCATTCAGGTCTGCCCTGCTTCCGCCTAAGTACGACTCATATATTAGGCGGTCTTCATTGCTAAGCGAAGGAACAGCTTCTTGTGGGGTAGGTTCAGCCATTTAATTGCCTCCCGCTGCCTTCGCGCCTGAGATGGCTGCAGCTATCTCTTCTGGTGTTCTAATGGTGGACTGAGCTGTTCCTGAATAAATAGATTCCATAAGCTCCGATGGAACTATTTTTTCCAAAGCAGCCATCAAAGAAGGAGTCATTACTGATCTATTGTTAAGGTCAGTGATTAGCCTGTTTGCCTCCATTATAGATATTCCACCCTCATCCGCAGGCAGTCCTATTTTGGCCATTATGTCTAGTTTTTCTTTATCCAGCTGCGCTTTATTTTGCATGGTCGTAAGAACAAGCTCGCGCACATCTGCCGTATCTGCTAGACCGCCAAAGCCTTGTCTCAACACCTCAATGTCCTTATCCGATTGGGCACCACTTCCCGGCGCACGCATTTGAGGAAGAAGTCTACTTACAACACTTCGATAGGCTGCTCCCACCTCATTATAGGCAGGGAATAAGTTGGTCAATACTTCGTTTGCCCGACCTTCGCCTGCTGCTTTTGACAGGATTTGTAGGTTGGCAATGTCTGGAAGCAAGGAAGCCGACTTAGCATATTCAAGCCGTTGTTCGCTTAACTTTGTACCCATACTTCCCATATAAGACTCTAAAGCAATGGCCTCTGGATCAGGCACTGCAGAAGGTGTTGGATAGCCTCCCGGCAAAGAAGGAGCACCGTTTTTCATGACCCAAGGAAGTTTCGCTGAGTCTCCGGTTATTCCATAGGCCTCTTTCTCAATTTCTGACATAGGCCTCGTTCCTGCTGTTTTGACAATTTCCTTATAGAGGTCTGTCTGCTGCTCAGAGAGCTGTGTATTCGCTGCTTGGACCGCGGCGCGTTCTTGCTCAGCCCGCTGCATTGCAGCAAGCTTAAGGGTACGTGCCTCTTTTGACATGCCCGCTGCAGTTGCTCCAATCTTGCCCGGCAACTGACTAACTGCTCCGGCTAAACGTGCCGCCTGAGACCCACGTAGCGGCTGACCGCCGGGACCTACATTACCGGCATAACCTAACGCTGCTTGTGCAATGTCGAACAGCATCTGAGCCTGAGCAGCGTCTTTACCACCACCGCCAAGCAAACGCTCGTACTCTGGGTAAATCTCTTCTGTTCTGGCAGTTACGTCAGGAAGGGCCGCGGGCTGTTGTGCTAATCTTGAACGTATTGCGGCATTTGCCAATTCTACGATGTCAGGCGAGTATGAAGCACCATCTACAGGGGTAACGCCCGCCTCACCGCTACCGTCTTGAAAAGATTGAACGTAACCGCCCCTAGCCATTGCCATAGGCGCAGGTCCTTGGTCCATGATTGGAGGACTCATTGGTCCTTGGTCCAAGGGCAAAGAAGCTATGCCCCCCGCATCCGCAGGGGGCATAGAAAAGCCGGAAGGGGAGGGTCCGGGTGGTGCAACTGGAGGCATCATTGGAGGCATTGCCGCTGCGGCCTGCTGCTGAGCCAAGATAGGCTGCAATAGGGCCAAAACACCCTCAGGCGTTTCAGCGGCCGCGTTATATCCTACGAGATCAGCAAGTTCTTCCCTGCGCGCATCAAGCGAACGTATGTCGCCGCGCAGATTGTTCATCAGGATTTCAGGAGAATCAGGACGGCGATTCATCATGTTGGCCATGTCAGCGTCGTCGCCTTCTTCCATTTCGGCTTCTTCGCCCATGATCTCTTCGAGGACATCTTCGAAGTCGTCCATGAATCCGGCCATGATGCCGACGTTTTCAACTTCGTCGTCATCCACCATCTGAATCTTTTCTTTTTTAGCCATTCCTGTGTCCCCTAAAATAATCCGGCTTTCGAAGCGCCTGCGGCGGTGGATAGGCCGGCTATACCAAGGCCCAATGCTGACTGTAGCGGGCTAGCGCTAGGAGCAGTTTGCGATGTAAGTGACATCTGCGTGGTAGGCGCACCGCGGTAAATGTCAGAAACAAAGCCAAGCTGCTGATACGGTGCCATGGACTGCTGTAGCTGAGTCGCCCGAATCGCATCGATCTGCTGCTGCTCTGACTGACGCTCGAGTCCGCCGAGGCCGGCAAGTAGGCCAACGTCAGCAGCGCCAAGCTGCTGAGTCGCCTGACCGAGAGCACCATACTGCGTGCCAAGAGCACCCATCTGGCTACCAAGGCCGCCAAGGGCCTGTGCTTTAGCCACATCCACGCCCGCTTGCTGAGCAGTGAGTCCTCCTATACCTTGGCCAAGGTTGGCGAACTGCATGCCTGTCTGAGCAAGAGCTTGACTACCAGCTAATTGACGCTGCTGTTGCTGTTCGAAGCCCTGCATGGCTGCCTGTTGAGCTTGCAAGTAGTTCTGAGCATAGTCTTGCATGATGCGCTGCTGCATCAAGTCCTGAACACCGCGCTCAAACTCGGCACGTTGAACCCCCTCTCGAGTGCCTCCAAACGCACCTGCTCCAACAGCCTGAGCCGCCTGTCCCTGACGAGCAATATCTGCCTGACGGCGCATCTCACCTAAAGCATTCCTTGTGACTTCTTGCTGATAAGGATTCATGAATGCTTCAGCTTGTGTGGGTGAATACCCTTGGGCCGAGCCATAAATTCCGCCGACACTTTGACCTAAAATAGGAACCGCGCGTGCAAGCATGTCTTGGGCTGCCTGATATTGGGGAGCCGTCTCAATCGCACCGGCAGCCAAAGCGCCCCGCTGTGTGAGGTCCATGCCTTGACTAACACCCTGAGCCCCTGCTTGGATGTAAGGCTCAAAAGCACCGATGCCCTGCTTAGCAAGGTCAATCGATTGCAGTTCTGTGCCAGAAAGCCCTGCTGCCTCTACGGCAGGAAGAGTCATAGGCTGCTGGTATAGACGCTGTGCCTCCTGTAGAAGACCGAGCTTATACGCTTCGACCTCAGGGGCTTCTCGGACTATTTGACCAGTATAAGTTATATCAGCCATTATGCACGGCCCTCCAGTTTCTTCATGAGCGCGTACATGCGCTTCGCGCCTTTGCGCCGTGATCCGTCGCCCATGTTGCGCACTGCCTTAGCGGTGAAAACAAACTCGCCGTCGCTGAGCATTGCAGGAATATCGTCTGACGTGCCAGTGCCCGGTCCGCTTATATGACCGTTTTTACGTGGGTACTTAGAGCGGTCCGCCTCACCACCTTTGGCCGCACCCATCACTGGCTGTGTCTGCTGTGGCCGGTAGTATTGGAAAGGCGACGTGGTGGAGACAGTGTTAACGCCACCAAAACGTAGGCCATAGAGGTCTGGGCGCTGCTCGAGCAGTTGTTGGCCGGGCGAGATGCCCATTGCCATGCTTTCAAAGCCCGGCGGTACCTGTGGCTCTTCTGCCTTGAATCCACCAGTTGCAGCCAACGTGCCTAAGCCAACTGCGGCTAAAGGCCCGTATTTAGTCAATAGGCCCGGACCCTTGGTAAGTTGAGCAAGCCTGTCGGCAATCATTTGCCCCTGAACTGTGTTAGTCGGGACAGCTTGCAAAGCCTGAACAGACTGCTTTGTTTCTCTTGAGATTTGAGCAAGGGCGTCCCTCGGAGACATTGTATTGGCCGCTTCAATACGACTGGGAAGAATCTTGTCCAGACCACGCTGAACAAGACTTTTAGAGCCTTCCTCGGTTACTGTTTCAATGCCTAACTGCCCCGCTGCAGAGGCCTCTCCGGCGACTCCGCGGCCTGCCTCGTAGAATCTAAATCCATCCGCAGGAGCGGCTGCGACAGGGGACGGCATGTTTGTTAGGGTTGCCGCAAAGGAATCGCCCGGCATTACTGTTTCAATGCCAGTGGCTTGAGGAATCGGTGATCGAGTGATTCCTGCAGCAGTGTCAACAGTAGCCGGGAATGACTGGGCCGTGGTCTCTGCTGCGGTTTCCGTGGCCGCTGTACCGAGATCAGGAAGTGTCTGCTCAGGCGCGCCGAATACCGCTTCTTTAGCTCGAGTTAGCTGTCCACCCACTGTAGTAGGACCAGTGTAGCTCCCTGCTTGGAAAGCTTCTGCTCCACCAAACACACCCGCTCCGGCACCGCCAATCAACCCGCCGATGGCACCTGCTTTCAATGCGTCTTTGAGATTACCACCACCCAAAAGAGTAGAGCCTGCGCTGCCAATAAAGCCCGAGACTGCTGCTACGCCGACTGTTGAGCTCACGCCCAACGCGGTAGCGGCAGCCGGCCCGAGGACAAAGGCAAGCGCCAAAGTGGTGACAATTTTACCAACTTTGCTGCTAGCAAACTTCTTAACTGCCTGACCGACTTTCTTGAGTGCCTTGCCTACACCCTTAAAGAGCTTCTTCAGGAAGAACTCAGGCAGGCCAGTATAGGGGTTGATTGTTCCGCTACCGCCCATCTTTTTCAGGACCATCGCCTCACGCGGGGAGATGTGGGCAAGCATGGTGTCGCCGTAGCGGCCCTGCTGTCGCATAGCCTCGGTAATAGGGCGCAGTGTGGCAACGCCACCATTGGCAAAATTCTGTGGGCCCATGGCCATCTCGGGGCCAGAGCTCGCCATGATCTCGTCAACGGCAAGATTAAGCGCTGAGAAGAACTCAGGGTCAAACTGGGGCGGAAGCAGGTCCTCAGGAATATCCTGAGACATGTACTTCATGCGAAGTTCTTGGTACTTCTCAGGGGAGGCTAGAATTTCATCTACCATCGTGTTGAGGACGTCTAAAACCTCACGAGGGAGCTGCAGGTCGCGCAGCTCAGCCTTAAACTCCGCAACGGCCATAGGGTCCGCTTCAGCCGCGGAGCTCAATACCGTTTCGTTAAATTCTGAAGGGGAAATGTCCTGCCTCATCTGCTCAAACGCAGCAAGGTCCTCAGGTCGCATCTCGGCGGGTTGTTGCATTGGGAGTCCCGCTATTCCTCCCGACATCGCTTCTGCCATGTTTTCGTCCTTAGATTGTTGGGGACCACACAGGGTCGCGCGTCGGGAAAACGCGGAATTACGTCAATTATCAACAAATTGTTAGTTTCTGTCTACTTCCATATACGATAAAAAAAAGTCAACATCTGCTAAACTGCTAGTCACTTTCATTATGTCTGATTCTTCCATCACACAAGACACCCCATTAAAGGCGTCCATTGTGCTGTCAATGGCTAAGACAGTGTCTTCAAGTATTTTGTAGGGGGTAGCCCCGCCGTCAGGGTAGATAGCCAAATTGATGGTGGATGTTGCAGAACCCGTATTCGTAATACGCAAAGACGAGATTACCGCGGTATTCGCCGCAGGAACCGTATAAATCGTTGTCTCTGTTGCAGCACTTGGAGTCAGGTGCTCTCTAAAATATTTTACAGCCATCAGGGCGTCTCCGCAGAAAGCATCGAAACAGTCAATATAACTGAAGCGATTGCCGGTCTTGTTGGGCTAGTGTTGGCCGCTGCTGATTCCAGATAAACCACTAAACTATCGGACCACCATGCCATCTCGAGATAGCTATTAGCGGGGTCTGTCACCGTAAAGATACCTGATATATCCGCCACAACGTGACCCCATGTGGTGGCATTTTTACGTACTGGGACATCATAACGAGTGTTACTAAATGGATAGTTTACGCCACTGTCCTTAGCCCAAAGTTCCATTTCGTGGGCAGTATTATCCTCATTAACTCCCTGACAACGAAAAGACACAAAATATTGGCCGGTGTGGTCGAAAACGAGCTTAGAGGCCCGTGATCCGTTGACCGTGGTGCTTGCTGTAAGCTGCGACGCATCTACAACATAAAGGCCTACGCCACCCGTCGTGCCGCTAGTCTGAGAGACTATGCGCGTACCTGCAGTTATGCCTGTACCTGTTAAAGTCATGCCAGAAAGCAATGTGCCTGAGGCGACTGCGGTAACGTCCATTACGGTTCCCGCTGAGCCTGCCCCGTCGTCTATCCCAGCAGTAAACTCCGCCTCATGAGACTCAACTCGAATGCCTCGCTCAAAGATAGGCGTATCATAAGTAACTATATTCTCCAGCGTTGTGCCTAAACTTATAAGGTCACTCTGGTTCATTATCATGGCATGAGGCAACTGCACCCCATAGTCTAGCTGAAAACCACGAACGCCCGGCGCGTTTCCTTTCATCCACAACATCGAGGCAGCGACGTTTTGATCGGGTATAGCCGTATAGCTCGAGTTTAGCTGAAATACAATTTGTTCTAGCGACCTAATAAGCTGATTAAACTGCTCAGCGCTATACTGCCCTGCCGCGGTATCCGGTAGTCGGACGTTTTGTATCTTACTCATCGCAGACCATCCGGCTGGATGTCAACGCGCATCGTGCCGTAGCGCCAGTTGGTGTTGACCTCGTTGCTTGTGATCTTCAGCGCTATCTGCCGCCCACGGGCCCTTGTGTCAACCTTTTGCGTTGTCGGCGTGATGACATACGGGTCCAATGAGCTCGGGCTTGCTGTGGCCTGCGGATACGGGCGCAGGAAGAGGTTAACCGTGAGGTTGCCCTGTTGGTCCTTGAAGTCAGGGATGAACCTACTCATCAGGAGCATGTTGTCCCCGTCTCCGATGTCAAAGTAGCCTGAGTCGATAAAGGCCGTAATTGCGCTGCCATCTGCCTGATTGACCCCATCTTCGTGGTTGTAAACCAGAGTTCGGCCTGCAGTTAGCCCGTAGATAGTGCTTATAGTATTTTGAGTGCTTTCCGGCAAATATTGTGTGCCAACTGGGTTCTCAAAAGAACCTACATCTTGCCAAGACGTGCGAGCTAGTGACCCCTCTGACCAGACGTTTTCAACGTAGTTAAATGTTACACAGCGGTCAATGTAGTCAGAGGTATAGCTGCAATAGAACCACGTTACTTCATTAAAGTCGGAGTTAAGTGCCGCGTAGACCTTTTCTTCTTGCACCAGATTGATGTCGTCAAAGACATAATCCTGAAGGGTGCAGGGAATTTTCTTCACAGTACCGTCAAAGGCATAGAATGCCTCGTGGCCCATCCAAAAGGCCAAGCCGTTTACCTCAATCGCAGAATGCGGTCCTAATGCCCCGCAGTTAGTGCCAAGTTGCTGAAATCCGAAGGTATACGGAGGACCGATGTATTGCATACCATGCAAGGAAGTGTCCGTTAAAACCAGTATCTGGCCACGAGATCGAACCGCTGTCTGAATCCTGTTGCCGTCAGAAAGACGTTGTCCGCCTGCGGTGTTAGTGGCTGACTCGACAAAGGTGTTGATGTCTTCTTGGTTAGAGAATCGAACAAATAAGGGGTCCTGAGTGTCTGGGTCTCCTATGGTGGTCTCGGTTCCAAAACAAATAAGATGCCTGTCTGGGCTAGAAACAAGCATGTAGCTATTAGCTGTTGGAGCCCCTGAAACTAACGTAGCGCGTTGGTCCACGCCGCTATCTGGATTCCATTGATAAAGTCGTCCATCGACAAGCTGCATAAGCAATAATTGGCCGAAGTTATCAAATTTCCAAGATCGTGAGGACAGCGTCTCAACCTCGGATTCTGTTCGAGCAGTACCCCACGTGCTAGAGCCCCAAGTTCCTGTACCAAAGCCATAGTCAAAGTAACTAACATCAGAACCGACGTTGATTTGGTACGCGCCTATTACGGAAGCGCCACCATTACCACTGTCTGAGCCGTCTGCATTGACCGGTGCGGTGATGGTATAAGTGCTAGAGTTAACGACCTCAGTGATTTCCCACTCTGAATTGAGAATTTCGGCGGTGATTTGGCCACCAAGACTCACTGCGCCGCTGAAGGTAACAAAGTCACCTTGGATAGCTCCGTGGTCCGTATCGGTAACAGTAATAACAGCGGAGCCTGAGGAGGCTGAAAAGGTGACATCGCCGGCAGAAGTGGTGTTACTCAGGGGGGTAATGTCATGCCAAGCGCCCCCTAAGTTAACGTAAACCTTTCTGTCAGTGCCTGTGGCCAGATAAGGAGTGCCGGCAAGGTTGTTCCAAGAAAAGGTGTCGCTTGCAAACCCGACCAAGTAATCGGCGGTGTCGTTAAAATAGGTCCACCCGCCTATTTTTTCAGGTAACCCATAACGAAAACGAATGTTATCACCATCCGTCCAACCGCCTTCAGCGCCGTATTCCGTGTTCTGCTTGTCAATACCGGGCTTTAGCGCCAGTCTTAAATATGCCATACGCGTTTACCAATCCAATCAGAGGTATTCACCAGTCTCGATCATGCTTGCGAGTTCATGGCTACGGCCTTTCACATCCCGACTCCATTTTGAGTCGAGAAACTCTCTTGCTGCAGTGGTATAGTCGGCTGCTTCCATAGCCGCTAGCGCGTTTTTAAAGCCGCGAAGGCGGGTGGCCCCGAGATTAAAGCTAATGTCTATCATAGCATCTTTTCTAACGTCATCAAGTGAGTTAAACCACGAATATTCAGCACTTAGCTCTTTGATTACACGCTCAATGTCGTTTTCTAGCAGGTAATCTATTTCGTCGTCAGACAACCCAATACCGCCGTTGGGGTCTACGTTTCGTCCTGCACCTATAGTCCAAAAACCGGCACTACACCGGTATATATGGGATTGCACACCCTCATGGCGCTTAAGCATTTCAAGTAATCTTTCGGTCATAGCTGTTTTAGCACCAAGAGCATTTTGGCTAACGTGTACAGGTTATTTAGCGCTTTTTGTTACGCCGTCTTCGGCGTTTTCCTCTTCTTCAGCGTTTTCCTCTTCCACAATCGCATCAATGGTGTCGCATACATCGGGGACAATGACACCCGTAGTAAGACTCAACGCACTGCGGCCTACCGCTCGGACACCTTTGTACATGCCAGAACAATAAACTTCTTTGTTTTCAATAACCTGCTCAACTGTAGTGCAGGAAGCCATCAGTAAAGCAATGCTAAATATCAGTGTCAGTCTTACCATTTTTCTGGTCCTCTAAGAATTTATCGAGTCGGGCTTTGTACCCTTCCATAAAGTGGTCTGCAATTCGGTCTTTTACGCCTCGGTCTTTCTTTCGGAGGTATTTAGATGGGTTGATGTAATCCACGCCACCGTTTGAGAAATATAACATATCCTGCGACTTACTCGGCCCGTAACACAAACGGGGCACTCTAGCTACAGAATCACTGCCGTTAACGACGGAAATCTGGTTGTCGAGCGTAAAAGGTTTCTTGAAACCCTTAAAAAACGTATTGGGCTTGCCAAAAGTAATCAGGCTCAGATTGTCGTGTTTGCCGTTTAACTTGGCTGCGGAGAGTTCCGCTAGTGCCCCACCCAGACTATGCCCACAAATTAGGGTGCGCTTATTATAGTCTATATGCTCTTCAATTTCGTCCCATACCGATGCGTGAGCAGCCACAAACCCACCATGGCAAAGCCGACCAACGTACGGTACAGGCACAGGGAATAAGTTAAAAGCCCAGTCACCTACCTGCTGCGTGCCACGGAACACTATAATGTCTATGGTCTTGCGCTTAACCACGTAGGCGGTAGTAGAAGTCAGGGCAGACTCGATCTTGATCGCATCTTTGTTTTTGTCGTTGTACGCCTTTATTGACCACGAGCAGGCCATGTTAAGCAGTACGGGGTCGAGTTTCATGCCCCGCCACCCACATGAGCTGCTAAAAATCCAAGGGCCGAAGCAAGCACAACCCAGAAAATCTTTTCTACAAAACCGTTACCTATCTTCTCAGTAAGCGATTTAACATCAGTCTCGATGCTGCCTTGTCGGTTGAATATCGTAGTAATTTTCTCATCCACGCGCGCTAGGTTAAGTCTGGATTCCTCTAGCTTTTCTTCAATACGGTCTAACCGCTTAGGAGTAGTATCAGACACTGCGGCTTTCCTCTTTGCTGCTACAGGTTTCTTAGCTGTTGTGCGTGGCATATCTTCACCTATCTAATTGGTCACCAGACGTACCATCCAGAATATTATACCCGTAGTCGCCCCAGTCATTAGGAGAATCAGAGTACCGTCAATAATTAACCGTTTTTGCTTAGCCCGTGCTTCAGCAGCAGCTAGGCGTTGCGCGCGTATGGTGCGCCGAGTCTTCATCATCTCGTTATAGAAGGCTTCGCCCGGCCCGTACAACACGATAATTTCCCTAAGTTGAGTTTCCATCTGCTGCGTCTTGTGCTTGGCCATCTGTATTTCTAAGGCTTGGGCCTCTACCGACGAGCCTCGCAGGAACTTAGGGCCGTACTGGTTTTCTTTTTCTATCTCTAAGATTTTTTCCTTAGAATCAAAGAACTTACCTATGTACTGGGCTGTATCCTCTATCTCACGTCCGGCATTTACTGCTTTGGCAACGAGGTTGTACGCTCTTGTCGCTCCTGCTATACAGGCACTTATCGTTACAGGGTCCATCAGTACGCCCTCACTGTTACGGGGTCTGCCAAACGAGGCAAACAATATGCAGCGAGGGCCACGCCTCGGGGTTCGTACCTAAGTGTCCGCTCTACCTTCCCCCTGACAATAGCTGTAGCAAAGTAATTGCACCTATTGATGTCATAGAAGTACATGTCCGAAGACTGTATCTGGCCGTTGACCAGAACATATAACAGGAATAAATGCGTCATACTTCATCCTACCAATCCCCCGACCAGTGCTTAAGTCCTGACTCGGCGTAAAATTTACGCTTTTCCTGTTCCCAGTTTAACCCCAAAGTGTCATTACGGTAAATAATCGTATCGTAAGGTGGGTCTTCTCGGTACGTCTTAATGAAGCCTGCGGCCTCCATTGTTTCTCTAATCTTTTCAAATACTTCTATGCCGGGGTCGGTATTTATCATCTCGCCCATTAGCACCAAGGTTATCGCGTGCATGTAGGTCTGTGGGCCAAGGAAATAGATGCTGTTGTGTCCCTGTTTTAAACGCTCTAAATATAAATTTGCCGCCACTTGGTAGGCAGGGTTCTGCGGGGCTGTCATCATAAAATCATGCGAGAAGTCGTAATCCCTGCATGTCGGCACAACCCACTTCGTATCCTCGTCTACCAAATCATCTAACGGCGTATTCACAAACCGGTCGATGTCCATATACAGGCCGCCCTCAATATAGAGCTTAATTAGCCGCCATAGGTCGGTCTTTTGTACTATGTGTTTATCGGCAATTAGCGCGTAAAGCTGTGGTTCTAGCTTGTCCTGTAGGTAGGCATCTACCTCGTCGTCGTCGTATATTGTGACTTCCCAGTTTGGGTTCAGCTCTATGAGCTTCTTGACGCCTTCCGTTATTAGCGGGCTTTCGCTGTCTAGTAGGTCCTTAGTCTTCCATGATAGGTGTACTTTTTTAGGAATCATATAGACAAATCGTCGTTACGTTCGGTGCTTCGACCCTCTAGCGGCCTACCTTTAATCGTTGTATTCAGCTTGTCGCCATCCCATTCGTTGTAGGCATAAATACCCATCTGGTGAATCGGGAATATATCCGCTCTAAGCAGTATGTCCAGTGGCCCCGTAATGCCGTACTTAATCACGTGGGCAAGCATGTTCTTCGCCACCGCCGGGTCAATCGCATAAGCGTGAGCGCGGCAGATAAAATGGTAGTTCGGTCCTTCACTTGCGTGGGGCGGCGTAGGCAGTACCTGCCATCCCTGTTTGACCTGCTCGTGGCTACCTAAGTAGCAGATCGAGTTATACACCGCGTGTTGGGTGTACGGTTGGGTCATTACGCTGTCGTGTTCAAGAACTACCAACGGCTTATCTTCGACCACGCACTTCGCCCAAAGGCTTATGTGGGACAGCGCACAGGCTACTTCGCCCCGCGTCATGTAGTGGTCGGTTATCTTTATGCAATCCATTATCGGATTGTGGTGCGACGGGGCTTTCAGCTCGCCGTCTATGCCGTTATAGGCATCCCAGTATTCCCACTCTTGGCCCACTCTGTCACAGGACTCGGCGCAGTGGGCGGCTTTCTTTTCTGAATCTTCGTGGCCCTCGACTCTGATTATGTAGGCTTTGGAGGGCACTAAGTCGTACGAGAAAAATAAGTTCAAAGGTTATCCTTTTGTTATTGCGGCCGCATGAACATTTCCAGATGCTACTTTATACCATGTAGTTAAAGCGCCTACTTGTACGGGGGAAGAAACGTCAATAGTGTTGTTTTGACCTGTTTGACCGTCTGCGGCAGCCCCCCAAGTCCAAAGTGTGCTATCCGATTTAATAGCAGAACATATGTTATAGCCTGCTGAGACTTTAGACCAATCAGTCAGAGCGCCTACTTGTACTGGAGATGACAGGGTTGTCGTATTGTTTTGGCCCAATCGACCATTTCCGCTAATCCCCCAAGTCCAGAGGGTGCCGTCTGTTTTAATAGCGGCAGTGAAATATCCTCTTGCCGCAGAGACTTGAGACCAATTAGTCAGAGCGCCTACTTGTACAGGGGAAGAGGCGCTTACTATATTATTGTGGCCTAATATACCAAAAACTCCAGCCCCCCAAGTCCAGAGGGTGCCGTCTGTTTTAATAGCGGCGGTGTGTAGGGTCCCGGCAGAGGCCTG
>Ga0208542_1000808_pt1 | contig 13983 bp, 13 predicted proteins | sample DEB08_DNA_3_FD_185495 | JGI IMG/M metagenome (GOLD analysis project Ga0208542, IMG submission 185495) | Aqueous microbial communities from the Delaware River and Bay under freshwater to marine salinity gradient to study organic matter... | ecosystem: Environmental > Aquatic > Marine > Coastal ... | reverse complement strand
GCGGGCGGCGAGGTCTTCGTACATTGACCCGACCTTCATCATGTTCTGGTACGGCGCAAGCTGTTGGTTCAGCATATCGCCGGATTGGGCCCCAAACGTCGAGATATTTGACAGGCCCTGCTGGCCGAGGCCCGCGAGCCCCTGACGGGCTTGATCCATGCGGGCAAGCTCGCGGCCATAATTGCTGTCAAGCATCCGGTTGGTGACATCGCCTATCGCGCTGGCAGCGGCTTTGCCGTGAGCGCCAGATCCATAGCGCCCCAAGCCTGACATACCTATGTCAGTCATCGTGCTGGTGTCTCGCTGCATACGATCAAGGACTTTATTAAAGTATGGCGAGGTATTATTGAGTTCTGCGCCGGATGCCGTATGCTGCCACTGGTTACCAACGCCCATCTGATAGTCTGACAAGCCACCCTGATTGACGGCTTTGTTCATCTGGCTGTAGGCATTCCCGGCGAGGTTGTTCTCGCCGGTCGCAGCGTTAGAGGCGTCCATGACGCCATTCATACCTTGAAGGGTCTGCTCTGAGAAGGGAACAACCATGCTAGCGGTATTGGGCTGCCAAGCCGAGCCATCAGCGTATATGTCGTTCGCGCCACTGAGCGCGGTCTTGATCGACGACTGGGCCGGTCCCCACGGCTCTTGGCTGGTGTTCTGTGTGGTTGTCTTCGTGCCGCCGCTCATTTCACTTTTTCCCTTTTGACCCTATAGATCGTCTTGATCGGCTCTAGGTCTGGCTCGTATCGTTCCCATCCGGGCCGTCCTTCAGTTATTAACCCGCTTGCCCCAAGATGGTCAGCCATCTCTGCAAGAAATCGCCATAAGTCCTTCTTGTAACCACGGTAATTTTTACCGTATAATGCCATTAAACGCAACCAACGTCCAGCTTCCCAGTTCTCTACGGCAATGACACAGGCTCCGGTCCCGCCTTTGGGGTCGACCCAAACCACAAGGTATGCGTCGCCAACCCGACACATACGGTAGAGATCGTGCGCCGATATATCGCCACCAGTGCGCTTGCAGGCGTCTGACAGGCCAACGCCGACGAGCCGCCATGTGGCGTCTACCTCGTTCAACGTAGCAAGGCCCATCATTACGCCTTGCTGTGTGACTTGTCCTTCTTGAGCCATATGTTCTCGTTGTGTGTGTAGTCTGGCTTGTAAGTATCAAACCTAATCGCGTCACCACCAAAGGCAAACGCGGTCTCGACCAAGAGAATAGTAAAGGTTAGGTCATCGGCGGCAGATGACGTAACCTTAATCGTGTCCTCTTGCTTGAGTGGAAGCATCAAGGCTTCCGGCAGTGTATACACTGTGTTGCCTGTAATGCTGTACGCACTTAATATAGAGTAGTCCGTCGATGCCGACGAATCACCCCACTTGACAGTGGCGGTCCTAGCCGACGCGCTGGTGTTGCATATATGGAGGCAGGCGACAACAGCCCCCTCCTTGCCGGCCGTGAACATCGTTGCCTCGCTCGTATTGGCGGGGGCTATCGATATAAGGCGGCGCGGGCCTCTTAGTTCAACCAAGCCCGTCACCACATACCTCCATCACGATGATAAATTGACAAGCCAACTGCGTTGTCCCACGTTGAGCCCGCCGGTATTTTGATACGAAACCTGTGCAGACGGCCACTGACTTGCGTTGACGCGAACGGGTGTGCGGTTTCCTTGGCGACATACGCACCGAATGATGGAGTTGCACCCTGTGTTTCAATTCCTGAAATAGCGACCGACCAGTCGTTGCTGCCGACTAACGCCGCGACGCGCTCTGTCACAGCACGGCGGGGGTATCGGAGCGCCCTATCCTCTGTCTCTAGGATTGCCTGCAGGTTGGCCCCGTCAAAGAAACCAAACTCATAGGATGAGTTAAACCCGGCGAATGCCGGGATGCCGCCGCGCCAGAACCGGCTGTCAGGGCCATATGGGGAGTTGTCCACGTTGTACTGGGTGACGACAGCAGCGGTGCTGTCCACATCGTATCCGGGTGTGGCGACCGAGCTTAGAAGAAGGGCGTCGAGGCCGGGGGCGTAGCACCAGCGATCAAGCTGATAGTCGTAGCCCATCACCTCGTTGGAGGAAACTCCGGTCTTAAACCGGAACCATACGATCTTGTTAAATGGGTCGCGCTGTGCCGACACGCGGTCCCACTGTGACGACAGTGCTGTGTTGAAGAAGAACTTGTCAACTCGTTCTGCCCCGATGGGGCGACTTTCGAGCCCGCGATAAAATCCGTCTTCTGTCAGGTAGATGAAATCGTTTGGGGCTATACTCACAATCGACCGGGGCGCGAAAGCCCCGCGATCTGGCACGAGCGTCTGGAAGCGAAATACCGTCCCGGCGGAACTGTCAAATTGCATACCGGAGATGCGTCTCTCTTGGATTAAGAGGGCGTCACGATACTGCGGGAGAATGCCTTGAATTTTCCCGCCAGCGGGTATCTCTTGCTCGTCAGATCCTCGCTCTTGGATTGTCCAGCTTGTTGCGTCATTCACCCCGCTCCACTTTAGTAGGCGCTCGTTAAGGCCATCCCCAGTGTCGACAGCCCCAAACACAAGGAAGTCACCCACCGCAGCGACGTGGCGAGCCTCAAAGCTGGCGTTTGTCAGGGCTGCAAACTGCGTCCCAGTGTTTACATCGATGAATTGGGGGACAGTAGAGCCAATCGCCGTGGCAACCAAAATCGAGCCGAATAGGGCAAAACTCCAATACTCGTCGTCTGCGAGGCTGTAATCTCCACCTACCGCCCGCGTAACATCGTTATAGGCATAGTTAGCGGTTGATATTTCATATAGCTTGGCTGGCGTGCCAAAATATACCTTGTATACGCCGTTATCATTTTTAACGGATATCATGCCGCGAGGCTCTGCGGCGGCGGCTCCACCCACCGACGAGAAGCCTTTGATCGGCCCCCACCCGTCCATCGTCGGCATGCAATTTACCGTGTAAGCGGAGGCTTGTGGGTTGAAGCGCGACTGATCTGGCGCAAACATCCCGAACGGAACGATCTGCGGGTTATTGTAGGTGACCGTCACTTAGAACCGCGTCGGGATAAGCCTGTTCCCCGCCTTCCGCCTGTTTGTCTTGGTGTAGTGGATGTCAAGCTGCGCCTGTGACGCCTGATTAAATATGCGAGATCTATCTATCTCGTCGGTATGAGAGGCATAGATGAACTCTAGGGCCTTGAACATGACAAGGTCGTAGGCGCTCACCATCCACGGGTTTGACGCCTCGCCGTCAGTAGCAGGGGCAGCCGGGACATAGTTGCCGATTATGGTGATCGTATAGGCGTCGTCCGGCTTGGGGTAGATGCCAATTGAACTCTCGAACCATACCCAGTGCGTAGGCTGGCCGGTGCTTGTATTACCATCTTGGAGGATCTCGAACTCAGAGATATCGGTGATCTTGCACAATGGGTAATCGGTATTCGATATGCGTATCTGCGCCGAATAGATATCGGACATGAGCCCAATATCTGCATCGTCGGACGATGTGTAGTAGACCTGTGAGGCTACGGTCGCAAAGCTCTTGCTTTTGGTTTCCATGAACCAAAGCTTCTCATTGCGGAAGATGTCGATAGCGTGATCTATTGCCTGACCAACCTCGGTGGTAAGGTCAGTCCTTTTTAGGATGCTCTCCATCTCCGTTATCATCGCCGTTTTTGTCGTCATCTTCTACCTTTTCACAGATGGCGAACTCACGGTTTCGGAGGTTTACGAGCTTGGTCGCCTTGAAGCCGAAAGCCTCTACACGCTCGACTAGCCGCTGTCCGTCAATATCGTCAACGTCATCTAATACCACAACTTTTGCCCGTTTGACAAGGTTTGGAAGCCTGTCAAGAATGCGGGATCTCTGGTCAACCTCTTCACGACGCGGACCATCTATAAGCACCATATCATAACGGTAGTCGGTTTCAAAGTCATACCACTTACCCTCACCGGGTATTGACTTTAGCGAGGTATATTTGACCGGGTTTTTCTTCGCGACATCAATGCCACAATATCGTAGGAACTCTTCTGTTTTAGCCCCCCAGATAGGTTCCGACTCCAGCGCTGTCACGATCTCCAATCCCGCAGCCAAGAATGCCGCAGTTGAAAGCCCGGAGCCTGTTTCGAATACGGAGTTGATATCAGGGCGATCTGCAAGCTCAAAGAGAACTGCCAGCATTCCCTCGTCCACAGCCCAAGGCTTATTCCCGAACGCAGCAGCAAGTTGCTGACAAGCCTCGAATACGGCGTCAGGCTCCTCATAGGGGTTTTTCCTCTGGAGTGTAGTGAAAGCGACCTTTGCCATGCCGGCGTTGCCGCCGCTCTTCTCCATAAGGTAGTGGCCGAGTTGGCCGGAATACTGCTTGCTCCCGATATGGCCGAGAGGCATTTCTGGGTCCACAAAGATGTCCATACCAAGCTGGGTTGCCTTCTGACAGGCCACGATGTCAGACGACACCCTCATTCCGCGCTCTGTATTGACAGTTCGCTCCCAGATTGGGCGAACCTTGAGTTTCCCGTAGTCGCCCTTGTTTTGCCACTCTTTCTCTCTCCCCTCGGCATCGTAAAGCGATTGAATGGCCTTGCGGGACCAGAGGGTAAACCCGCCGGGGACGCCGGCAACCTTGATTAAGCCCTGACCGGCAAGCTCAAATGTGCCGTTCTCAAAGGCCACAGGGTAGCCCTCGACCTCGCTCTTGAACGGGTAGACAGCCGCGACAATGTCCTTGCCATAGTCAAGGAGGCGTTTGACGCACTGACCGGAGGCCACAACGTCTGCATCCCACGCCATGAGATGGTTGGCCTTGCTCTCAAGGAAGACGCGGGCGATGTCGTTGCGGACATCGTTGACATCGCAGTCTCCGATCTTGGTCAAGACGCTGACGTTGATGTGGTTTGCTGTCAGGACACCGACATTGCTGACGACGCTAATCATCACCTGTGGGTCCATCACGCCATAGCACGGGATCGCAATCATAACATGATTGCCATCGTCCTTCGCATTACTCAGGATAGTTGTTTGGATCAGGTTTGCCACTTGAGACCTCCTCGTAATAGTTCCCTGTATAAGAGGCTCTACGGGAAAGTCAAGTAACTATGCACTGTGTTCCACTTAAGAGGGGTGGAAGGGGCGGCCTAAGCCGCCCCAACCCTGTTAGCCGTCGTTGTCCGGGATGTAAGCAATAATCACTTCCGCCGAGCCGGTCGTTGCCGCCGTGCCCGTCATGGTGATCGTCGCAATTACGTCGATGTCCGCAGCACCCACATGGTAGGAGCCGGTAACATCACACGGCAAGAAATCAGCCGTGCCGAGGACCATCGCAGAAGCGAACTTCTGGGTCGCCCCGGGGACACCAAGAGAAATGACCTCAGTGCCGCCCGAGTTGAAGACGGTCGTGACGTTTACGCCAGATGCGCCCTTGAGAACGACCGAGCCGGCAGGCACAGTGCCCACGACCTTGGCCGTCTCATCGTCTGTGTAGTCCATCGTCAGACGAAGGTAGTGAACCATCTGGTAGCTGTACTGTCTAGCTGTTCCGGTCATTAGTCTGCCCCATACGTTGAGATGACAATCGAACCGTAGTCAACGCTGTTGAAGATCGTTTTCGTGATACCCCAAACAACGCCAACACCGACACCCAGCGAACGCTGGTAGTCGAACAACTCTTCGTACCACTTGTACCGGGTGGAGCCCGAATACTCGCGGCCGTAACCGACCATTGCAGCCTGACGGCCACAAAGGATCGCCCGCTTGGAGTTGGCAACCTTCGCCCCGGAGGTACTGTTCACACCGTTGGGGACACGGAAGCTCTCGTGAAGCACAACACCGTTGTACTCGCCCAAAGCGCCCGTGTAGATGGCATTCTTGCTGGCAGACTGTCCGCCCTGCAACTGTGCCTTCTGGGTGTCGTACCAAGTGATCCGGGAGGTGCTGGCATCAGTCCGCAGATCACGCACCTGAGAGGGGTGCAAGAAGCAGACGTATTTGTCTTCACCGCCGACGTTGATCGGCTGGATCAGAGGCTGAGTGGTTTTAGCGATGAGAAGCGCGTCGTCGATAAGCTCAAGAATGAACTTGTCGTCCGTCTGGCTGGTCATGCCTTCGTCGGCCGAGTTGCCGCCCGCGTAGACTTTGCGAGTAGAGCTCGGGGCCACAATGGTGTTGTTGCCGTTCCACTGAGCTTTCGTGGGATCGACCGTCGCACCGTCCAGCGTGTACGAAGCACCAGTGTAGCCTGCAAGGTGCAAGAACATCGTGGTGTCCATACGCATCGCATACCACTGGGCGAGACGATTACGGGCGAGAGCCCTCATCTGCTCAGGAATACGCTGTTGGTCGATGCTGGTTTTGTTGCGGACTTTCACCGCGTGATAGAGTTCGTTGATCGTGACGCTGTCACTGTAGAAGGTCATGTCCTCTTCGTTACCTTCGAGGATCGTTCCTTCAGTGACACCATCGCCTGTCAACGACATTACAAGACCGACTGTGATGTTATCGCCGGGCGATTTTGACGTTTCCGTCTTCACCTGTACGATATTATCTTCGCCTTCACCCATAAACTTGCCGAACCACGTCCTCTTGTGCATTTCCTTGAGGAACTTGGCCGACCAAAGTTTGTTGGTCAGGGCATTGCCGGTCGCAAAGGTCGTTTCAGCCATTTCAAGGCTTCCTTAGCGAGAGGTTATACCAGTGTAGCTTATCGGTGCTACGCCGCAGAGGTAGTGTCCGGTGTCGCTGGACAGGCGAAAGAATATACCCATTTATCGTGCAGGGCGAACGAATAGGTCAATAAATACAGTAAGTTATGCGGAAGGTCAACAGTCCTTACGCTTTTTCTTCTTTTTCTTGGGGGCCTTGTAAACCCAGAAGCGGACAAAGCAAGGCGGAGCCTCTAGCTTGTCATCGTAGGTGGTGAGCTCGGGGAGGAACGGCAGCTCCTCCCCGTCCTCGTCAAGCGTCTTTGACCAAGCGGTCAAGAACATCTTCCGGGAGAGCCAAAAGCTCTTCTTCTGTCATGCTGCTGATGTCTGACAGGTTGACTTCGCCAGCGCCGGTCCCTGAGCCTGACAGCGTCTTGCTGGCCGCTGCGGCCCGCTCCATACGAGCCATGCCGTCCATGGGGGATCGCCTTGTCTGTTTGGCCGGGGTGGGCTCAAAGCCCCAATAGCGGGCGTTCCGCATAATGTAGGTTTCGAGCATAGCCGGGTCTGTCGGGGCGTTGTAAACATAGTTATACATTGCCTGTTCGACAGCCTGACTGACCTGTCTGTCATTCCAATCGGGGTTCTGGTCTGACAGTTCCTTCCGCATGGCCTGACCGGCAAACTCGACCGCCTCGCCAATGACCGGGTTCTTCTCAGCCATCTGCGTGATGACCTGATCGGCCTCCTGCATCATGGCGGAAACTTGCTGCTGCTGCCGCTGGGCTTGTTCTGCCAGCCGGCGTTGCTCCATCTGCTGCTGCTGATTTTGCTGCATCATCTCCGTCTGCTGCTGAAGCTGTGCCTTCAGCCATGCGATAGCAGCAAGCGGATCTTCGTTTTCGTCAGGGGGGCCATTGGCCTCCTGTTCCTGCCTCTCTTGTGCGGCGCGGGCCTCTTGTATGCGCGAGACAAGGGCCTCTCGCCACTCGGCCATCTTCTGTTGCTCTTCGCGGAGCGCCCTGAGTTCAGCACGGGCCTCATGCAAAGCCTCAAGCGGGACAGTCCGGTCGTCCTTTGCCGGCGGCTTCTCTGTCTGTTGTTCCTTCGCCTTTGGGGCAGGAGCCTCTTCGCGGCTTTCCGCCAATGGCGCGTCTTCGTTAAGGCCGCCCTCTTGGATAGCCTCAAGCTCTTCCGGCGAGAATGCGTCTTCCTCGCCTTCGATGCCTAGACCCGACAGCTCTACATCGCTGTCAAAGCTGCCCGTGTCTATGCTATTTGGTTCTTCGCTTCCCGCCATAACTTAAAGTCCTCTGTATAGACCTTGTCGATCAGGTCTGCCGTCTCCGGTGATATCTTGATATCACTCCGTGAGCTTTTGTTTTCATGTCCATAGCTGTTAATTCCAAGAAAGTCAAATAACTCCTTGAAGTTCCAAGCGAAAAGCCTAACATCAAGCTCGACGCCGTCGATGCGGAGAAACTCGGTTTGTGGTATAAGCACGGTCTTTAGCCGCCAGTTTTCAGATGGGCCAAGCCAATCCTTGACCCACTCGTCAAAAGACTTGTCAGCCCCATACTGCGGGCCGCGACCATATCTCCACATACAATATAGGCTTTGCAGCCGGTCAATGGGCTCGCGGAGCATCGCAAAGCCATTGATCTTCGTTGCGTTGGAAATGTCCCGTTGTACCACTCTATGGTACATCTTGTTGTCAGCCAGCGCTTTACGGATTGTTGACGAGCCGCATTTGGGGATGTCGATCCAATCTAGGCCAAGTTCCTTGATGTGGCGAATGTCGTTAAGCTTAATCATTTTATACTCCTAGTAGTATGGACGCCGCCATCCTTTTGCGGTTGTCGTTTGCTGACATCGGGGGGGGTGGCGTCGACGTGCCAACAAGCAGCGCAGCCGCAGCCGCCTTCCGGCGCTTTCTATTCCGCGCCCGGACGGCCCGCATCTTCTCTACCTCGGCCTTCGCAGTCCTGACTACGTCGGCCCTGACCCCCTCGACCTCCTTCTGGATGAAATGGGCGAGAAGAAGGTCTAGCCGCTGTTCTAGGCCAAGGGTGGCATCTTGTATCTTCTGGGCCTCGTCTATGAGGTCTACAGCCTCCGTGGGCTGTATAATCGCATTGACGGCAGACAGGATCGTCTTGCTGTCATACGGGTCATTCGTGTGGCTGTTTGTAAGCTGTTCGCGTAGCAGGCGCCGTAGGTCTTCGATCTCCTCCTTCGTCGGCGGGGATGTGATACGGCGACCGGGGCGGCGGCGAGATGCACTTGACACGGCTACAAGAGAAGGAGCCGTGACCTCGGCGGCACTTTCGGCGTCGTTGGCGAGGAGGGCGTGTTCTTGGCCGATAGCCGGGGAAGTGACCTCGGATGTGCTTTCGGCGTCGTTGGCGAGAAGGGCGTGTTCTTGGCCGATAACCGGAGCGGTTACTTCAGATGCGCTCTCTGTGTCGTCAGCGAGAAGGGCGTGTTCTTGGCCGATAACCGGAGCGGTGACCTCGGAGGTGCTTTCAGCATCATTAGCAAGGAGGTTACTAATGCCGACAAAGACTGGAGCTGTGACCTCGGCGGCACTCTCTACATCATTAGCAAGGATGTTGCTGATGCCGACAAAGACTGGAGCTGTGACCTCGGCGGCACTCTCTACATCGTTAGCAAGGATGTTGCTGATGCCGACAAAGACTGGAGCTGTGACCTCGGCGGCACTCTCTACATCGTTGGCAAGTAGACCAACAGCACTAGACACATCCGTGACAGCGGGAGCCGTAACCTCGGAGGCACTTTCGAGGCGCTTGATGACGAAGAAGTCATCATCTGGCCCATACGGAGAAGTGTCCACATCGTAGACAGTTATCTCTGCCGTAGCGGCGTCTACCTCGTAGTGGAGGAGGTGGTCAACATTCTCTACAAGAGACGGTTTAGTGACATCAGAGGCGCTCTGAATGTCGTCAGCCAGAAGGATGCTGGTCGCAGCAAATACCGGAGCGGTTACAGAGGAGGCACTTTCAACGTCGTCGGCAAGGAGGGCGACGGAAATTACAGGGGCGAGCGCGAAGGTAATTGCCGCACCGGCATCGGTGTCGCCATTGGATGACCAAGTGCTAGTTCCCGTAGCCCCGGCGGTGGTCTTGACATAATCAGCCATCGCAGCGGCAAGACCGTTGCCGCCGCCAGTAAGTTCTCCATAGCCCCGGCTTGTTCCTAAGAAGCCTGCATCGCTATCGTGGTCAGCATAAGTAGAAAGGTCGTCATCGAATACATAGGCAAAGATAGCCCGCGCACCATCAACTGTTGTGGTGATGCTTGGGCTTTTAATGTCAACGCCGCTCTCTTGGACATTGGAGCCCGCTGTGCCGTCAAGTGGGTTAGCGGTGTCAACGCCACTATAGGCGGCACAGGTCGCAAACCAGACCATAGTGCCGCTGCTAACGGATATGCTGACAGAGCTTTCGGAACCGTTGCCCTCTTTTATGAAGGCGCTGATTCTGACAGCGGAGGATGACCCGGCCTCTGCCGATATAACAGAAGTCCACCCGGAAGGAGTGGACATCGCTGGCATAGGACTTGCGCCGCTTGCCGTAGAGGCAATGCACACGACCAGCATATCCCCGGACGAGTGCGCGGGGATAGTGACGGAAGCGGTTGCCTCTTGCGTAGTTGGCTGTGTACTTGTTGAGGCCGCGACGAATGCAATAGCCATCGAACTAGCCTCCTAGCTGACTAGGCGGCGTCGCGTATCGTGATGCTAATCGCGTCGAGAGTGAAGGTGTTACCGGATGTGACAGCCTGAGAGGATGACAGGTCGCCGTAGGCCAGCAACTCGCTGACCCCGTCTGTCAATGCCCAATAGGTAGCTGTTCCGGTGTTTGTGACAGAGCCGTCAGTAATCGCCGCAACAATCACTCGGCGGCCGTCAACCGCACCATTCTGAGCCGCGCCGGTTGACGCGGATGTCTTGACACCCAACGACGAGGTTCCAGCCGTTGTCGCTATGCTGTAGGTCGTTGGTTCGGCACTACAGATATTGATCTGCGTACCATTCGTAGTGAGATAACCAAGGCCGCTATCCCTGACTACATCTGCGATAAAAACTGCCATCTTAATCCTCGTCTTTCATTAGTTTTGCCGCTATTTCTCGGTTTTTGTTCATCCCATCAGATATAGACTTGAGAAGGTCTACAACTGTCTTTTGGTGTTCAAGTGCAAGTTTACCAGTATCTTGTTCAACCTTGGCTGCGTCCACAGCCTCACTGTGGTCTTGCTTCGATGCGTCCAGCATGAGCTTGCCCTGCTTGATGATCATGTCGTTGTCGATGCGCTTCTCGTCCACCTCGACCTTGATGCGGGCAACCTCAGCGTTGGCCTTGGCAAGCTCAAGCTCGGCCTGCTTGATCATCATCTCGGCCTGTGGATCACCCTGAGCCGCCTGCGCCTGAGCCTGAGCCATCTTGAGTTGAGCCTCGGCTTCCTTCTTCTTGGCGTCGGCCTCGTTGACAGCCACCTCGGCCATAGCAGCACGAGCAGCCATCTGAGCCTTCTGTTGCGCCTCTGGAGATTGCTGCATAGCCTCTGCGGCCTCCTTGATCTTCTGAGTGACAGAAGCGGGCAAGGGCGAGAACTCAAGAAGCTGTAGAAGCATCGGCGGCGGGATCATATCCTTGACGCCCGGCAAGATTGCCATGAGCGACTGCCATACCTTCTCCCGCTGGTTCGGGCTGTATGGAGCTTCGTCCACGATGATGTCGTATTTGGCGTCTGCCTGTTTGACCAGCGGGACGTATTGCGCCTTGTCTTGACCGACAATCTTGATCAGGCGGCCGTCAGCAAGGAAGGTGTCGATGAAATGGAGCATCACGCGACCGCGCCGCCTTCTATACCGTCTAAGGCCATCAAAGAGGGGTGCAAGAACGGTTAAGCCGGCTTGTCGCCTCTGATACTCCAGCACTCCGGCCTGTGACGCCTCTCGCATACCAAGCAATTCCAGATTGACACCTGTCACCTCGCGGATGGCTTGAAATGCGAAGTCTGTCAAAAGCTGAAAGCCTTGCGGAAATTGACCAGCCGGGCGTTCCATTATTTTGCCTGACTGAAGCGCGTTTGGACGGAGTTCGATCATCGCGTGGGGTTTTGCCCAATCAGCTTCAGCTTGAGCCTGATCGACAAATGCCCCCTGTTCATACAGGAGGCCACCCTTCGCGTTGGAGTTCATTATGTGGAGCACTTGCGACAGCCACTTGTTTGCCCACTGTTGAGGATCTTTTAGAGCCCGATAGAGCCCATAGAACGTGTTCCGGCTGCGGTCCTTCTTGCCCGTAATGCAACACCAGTTGAAGTAATTCTCGCATGGGGCCGGACCGATTTCGATCACTTTGCGGCCGATAAAGGCTTGCTTATAGACGCGCTTGCGTATTTTTACAGACCGCATTTGCATTCCAACCTTGCGGAACTTGGACTGCGCTTCCTTGTACTCGCTGTCTGTCATCTCCTCCATCTGCCCGCTGAACGGGTTCATCACTTGCCAGTGGTTCTCAAAGGCCCACCACTGGAAGTGCGCTATGGTAAAGGTTTTAGGGTCGCGAGCGTCGGTTTCTGGGTCGTCGATTTCAGCGTTGGCACCGTATTTATTGAAGGGATCTTCAATGTGGGCAGCGTCGCCATCTTCATCACCAGCCATCCAGAATGCAGCGTCCGCTGCCATTATGTCATCGGCCATCTCGGGCCACATATCAAGAAGCTCTTCCTTGGTGTACTTCCTGACGCGCCATAGACGCCGTGCATCGCGTAGGTTGGACTTCGTTGCAGCAAAGTCCCAATACATTTCAAGGGGATTGATGCGATCAACGTCAGGGGAGCCCTGCGGATCGTCGTCAAAGTCTAGGCGAGTTTCCGTCCAACCCATGCCTGTCCATAAGCTGTCAATGAAAGCCTCGGTGTCTTCGTCGGCGGCCTCGGCCTGATCGTCAAACCACTTGGCAGCTTCTGTGTATATCTCGTTGGGAATTGCATCACCCGCTTCTCGCGGGATGTAGCTTACTTCTTGCCGGTTTTGAATCTCGTTGCCGGCAATGGCGTCAACTATTACAGACGATCTGTCAAACGTGATACAGGGACGAAGCTCAGCGGAAAGTTGGGCCTTATCCTCTTCTGACCAATGGCGACCCGCAGCAAAGTCAAAAGCCTCGCGAGCCTCCTTGCGCCACGCAGCGGATGCCGCCCTGTCTTCCTTGAACCAATTCTTCCAGCTTGACGGCACATCATCGCCGGCCTTTATTTTCGCCATTCTCAGTCCCCTTGAGGTTCATGCCGATCTCTTCAAGAAGTAACGGTAGGGAACTGTCACTCTTGTCAAAGCGTCGGGCAACCTGTTTGCGACCTATTCTTATCACAATCCCCCACTGTTTAGCAACCGGGAAGTCAAACACCGTTACCTCTGCGGGAGCAAGGAGCGCTCGGAGGTTTATATACAGGTCGTCTTTGGTCATACCCCCATCCATGAGCCGTTTGCCTTTTGCTTGCCTTGATATCTGTAATGGCGTTGCTGTTTGGGCTCCTCGCGAATGAATGGGCGGGAGGAGCAGGCATAGCGAACAGTGTCCGCCGCGTGGTCTTCCGCCTCGGTATCTAAGTCCTCCGGGCGGCGCTCATCGTGCTGCAATATAGGTAGGGTCCGAATGACATCGCGACAGGTAGAGAAGAAAACGAGCAAGGGATTGCCGTTTCCGTCACCCCGTAGGCGGAACCGTATTTGGTCCCAACCCGACATTGCGCCGCGAGCGCCTTGGCGCGTGTTATCAGCTGGTTCAAAATATACTCCTTCCGAGGCCATATTTTCTGCAATGCTTGGACCACCATCGACCTTGAATATGGACGGGTCAGCCACAGAATAAGCGATATCATCGTTTTCTTCTCGGTATTTGATGCCTTGGGCTACCGTGCCTGCGGGGAGCTTGTTGCCCTCTCCATACCATTCGCGATAGCACACCAGAGCCCCCTTTGGTATCACGATCTGATCGTGAATACCAGCGACAGCTACCTTCTCGGCCGCAACGGCATACCACTGACAGCAGAACGGTGCGGCTGAACCCCAATCGAATGCTCGAAAACGGAGCCAGTGTTCCGGGATCTTGAAGGGCTTGACGATGTGCTTGTTGTGCTTCCACTCATCGAAGAAAGCGCCTTCGATAGCGTCCCAATCGCCCTCAAGCCAAGCGCGTACCAGCGCCTCAGAGCCAGATTGGCGCAAGCGAGCAACATAGCCGTCGTCGAGATATTTGTTGTCGTTGACCTTAGAAGGGATGAAAACACGCTCAAGTCCTGTCTGACCGTCAACAATGA
>Ga0208542_1000807_pt1 | contig 13985 bp, 27 predicted proteins | sample DEB08_DNA_3_FD_185495 | JGI IMG/M metagenome (GOLD analysis project Ga0208542, IMG submission 185495) | Aqueous microbial communities from the Delaware River and Bay under freshwater to marine salinity gradient to study organic matter... | ecosystem: Environmental > Aquatic > Marine > Coastal ... | reverse complement strand
TATCGAGAGCCTTCTTTTCCGCACGCTTCTTCGCAGCCGTACGCTTCTTCGCAGCCTCGGGGTACATCTTGGCGAGAGGTACGTTGTTCATGCTGTTCTTCGCCTTCGCCTTGATGGAACCACAGAGCTGCTTGACAGTCTTCTTCTCAGTGTTGATACCATACTTCTTGGCAACCTTCACCACCTCATCCTTCTTGTAGAGACGGCACTTTTTCGCACCGAGCTTGAGATCGCCCGCCTTGTCTACAGATACGAGTACTGGAGTCATTGTTTAGTATATGTTGAGAAAATTTTCATTTCTTTATTAAAGGAAGATGGGTGTCCTACTCTTCTATGTATATCTACTCTCACGTCTCACGAAAAAACCCAAATGGAAAAAAGTCAAGGCCAAAGCCAATTGGATTTAATTCATCACACCAGTCTGAAGGAACTTATCAATCCTGTGTGCGATACCCTTGCCAATACCTTTCACCTTCTTGGGACCCTTCGTAAGTTCTTCACCACTCGTCACGTCATAGTCAAGATTACGGATAGATTCAGCAGCCTTTTTATAGGCACGAACCTTAAAGGGGTCTTCGAGGTTGTCAGCATAATCATCGAGAGCGTGTGCGACTTCCTCGTTGGTGGAGGTACCCTTCTCGAGCATCTCGAGCTTCTGCACCTTGCCAGTCGAGAGGAACTCGTCGATGACATTGGCAATGCTCTTGCCAATACCCTTCACCTTCTTGGGACCCTTCGCGAGTTCCTTGCCGCTGGTCACTTCGAACGGAAGTCGGTCGATGATCTGAGCAGCGTGATCATACGCCGCACTCTTGTGCTCATCCTCCTCATGGTAGGCGAGCTCGTCGAGAACGTCGGCGAGTTCACTGTTGTAGGAAACGAAGAACTCGTCATCTGATTCTTCGAGAATCTGACCCTCGTTGGAGGCAACCGATTCAGAGTCCTCAAAGTACTCATCGAGGAAGTGGTCAACCTTGGTGGCGATACCCTTCCCAATACCCTTAATCTCGAGGAGGCTCTCACCATTCTGCACCTCAAAGTCGAGAGTGGCGATGATATCCGCAGCCGTGTTGTACGCCGCAGCTTTGTAAAAGTCAGATGTCATCTCACCAAGTTCCTTGAGATGCTCGGCAATATCCTTGTTTAGGGTGTGCGTCTTGGTTCGAGCAGTCGTCTCAAAGAGGGAGTCCTTCCTGGATTCATTGAGTAGGTTCTCGAGCTGTTCAATTTTCTTAGCCTGTTCCTTGCAGAGATCCTTGAGGTAGGTGTGCTCGTTGATGAGGTTCTTGAGTTCGGTAAGCATGTTCATGATGTACATTTCACATGGGTCTTCTTTACTTAGGTTTATAATGATGAAAAACCTCTTTATATAAATGTTCATCTTAAGACCCAATCTTTTAAGTTGTTCGGATTTCACATCCAAATTTTTTAACGCTCTGAATAATTCCTTTTTAGATGCATCTCGTATAATTGCGTACAGGTTGAACTTCGGTTTTCCACTCGATACATTTCACGCGGGTCTTCCTTGCTTAGGTTATATTAAAAAAAAAAGTTATATAAAATATCAATGATAAACAGGGTCGTCCGTCCGTCTATGATGATAAGACGGAAGAGGATACAACTCTCTCGTAAAGTTGTGCATGATTTGAAAGAGGTGAGTAAGTTATCCTCTTCCAAACAATGGGAATTTGCCGGTAATATCAAGTACAGGAACTTTGACTTTAGTAAACCAGATATCACGACATCGAAAAAGCATAATCGAGTCGAGTCTCCGGAGATTGAAAGAGTTTGGTATTCGGAAATATCGTTTCATACACACCCCGGCATCGGCCACCATGATGGGACTATATGTCAGAATACGCCTATATTTGCGACTCTGCCCAGTAATGCCGACTTTGAAGCCTATATCAAAGGATTCCCTGTTATGCAGGTCAATATGATCTGTGACGCACACGGGTACTACGTCATAGATATACTTAATTCATCTTACAATAGGACCGTTCCTCTACCAGAAGCTGTATACGAATATATGAGAAAGCTACGTACTACACCGTTCATGCGTATCTGTGTATTTTCAGATAACGGGTGTGAATACTTTCAGACAACCATAAGAAATTGGAAAAAGGAAATCAATGAAAAGGTTAATCCGGAGATGACGAAATTATTCGGAATATCGATCCGTTATTATGGATACGATGACGATCCTCCCATTGTTACAGTCTATCGGGATATAGACGTAGTATAGAATCTTCTAATTCATCAACCTCGTACCAGGCCCAATGACACTCCGTCGAATTCTTATCTATTTCACACTTTTCCTGTGCTTCTTTGATCGCTTCTGTGAAACGTAAACGAAGTCTCAGATTTTCCTTGATTGGTCGAACCTCTGCCACACTTGGTCGTTTGTACATGCCTTCGAGGACATTTTGACGTGTCTTTACCAATTTTATCTTGTAAAGATTATTTTCTGAAAAGGTTGCCACGCATCTCATACTTTATGAAGCTATTAAAGTTTTAAGTCTATTCGTTTACAAAGTCATGTTTACTCTCAAAACGATATCCACACGACCACTTATCCGTACGAAGGCTCAAAGGAACGACGAGTTTGTCCAACCAACTGATGCACCCGGAGAAGGGAAACGTCGCTTCCCATCTATGGATGAACCAGAAGAGAATGTCACCATGAATCCTATCAAAAAGTTTTTGATGAACATTTTCAGGATCAAGGAAATTGATCATGAAGAGTTCAGAAAGAATAATAAGTGGGCCATCAAACCCCCACGTCGAGATTGAAGTTTTTATCCATCTTCCCCAACGAAATTTTACCGTCATCGATGAGTTGCTTAATCTTTTTTCCAACATCAAGGTTATCTTCCCATACCCGATCATTTCTGGGATCATCGGGTAGCCTGGGCATATGCATCGTGAAGGCGACCATCTTCTTGTCCATGGGTAACTCCCTATCTTGGATGATACGCAGGATATGTTTCGGAATATTGGACGGATCCATTATGATTTGAAAGTGGTTGTATTCTTTAAATTCAACCTAAGTGAGTATTCTGAATGTCACATAATATACAAAAATGCCTCTCCCGGTTATTCACACATACAAAGACGGTCCCACGTTCAAGATTGGTGATTCGTTCACCATGAGGAATGTGATGAACATCATTGAAAAAATGAACAACGCTATGCCTCACCACGAATTTGAACCTGAACCTATTAAAGAAGGTGGTATTCGGATTAAGTCGGATGGCGAACCGTTCAAAACAATTCGCCTTCGTGTTAACAACTGGCCATGGCTTATACCGGGTGCTGAAATCGATCTCGACAGGAAGTTGAGTTGTGAGAAAAACACTATGTACACATTTCTCAAAGCATTTGATGGTGCGTCTCCGTGGACCAAAGATGAGATCAAGTGCATTGATCTCATCTTCGAGGAAGAGGGACTGAAGAAAGTCAGGCGTTGAGCTTTATCACATCTACCCCGTATCCCAACTCTTCCACCACTGGGTCATTCTTGTAGTCTATTTTGTAATACACCTTTTTTATTCCACTACTCGCGAGAGCCTTGTAGCAGTTGAGGCACGGGTAATGTGTCACGTACGCCACACAATCATCGATGGAGGCACCCCTCTTCGCCGCATCCGTGATTGCGTTAATCTCTGCATGAATCGTCGCCTGTTCGTGGCCATCCCTCACGATGGACTTGTGTTCGCACCCACCTAGAAATCCGTTGTAGCCCATACTGATGAGGCGGTTGTTCTTCACGAGGACACACCCCACCTTCAGTCGATTACACGGAGATCGAACAGAGGCGAGATCTGCGACGTTTATAAAGTATTCATCCCACGTAATGCGATCAGTCATTACGAACCTAAGTAAAAATATTATTCACCATATTTTTAAGTAAAAATGACGACTCTCATCGATTACGAACACAAGCTCGACACTCTCATCAAGACGTACCCGGATGGGGTGCCTCGTGATGAAATGAACAAATTTTTTGAATACACGATTGAAAACAAGGATGTCCTTCTTTACGGGGTGAGTGATGAACTACTCTATGCCGTATGTGATAAAGCCTATGATGACAACCGTTTTCGTACATATGGTGAGACCATTAATGGTCTTATTGAAGAGTTTAGGGAAGCGAATCCGAGTCCGGCTGCCACCGCGTCGAAACAGTTCGAAATGAATAATTTGGTGAGGGAGAATGCTGTATCTTGGGCTGAAAAGGCTGCAGCTCAAGAACATAGGAACTATCTAGTATCTAACACACGAATCATGGATATGATGGAACATTCGGACAAGATGGCGAGTGAAACCGAGAAAAATCAAGCCATTGTGGGTAAAATCTTCGCACTCAAGTTTGCACCCGAGCCAGTGAAGACACCTAGTATCTATGAGCGTGTCTATAGAATGTTTTAATCAATGTTAAAGACTTTAAGTAAATCTTTAATTAAGGATGGTTCAGACTACACTAGATTCTTTTATTTCGAATGATGTATGTCAAGAAATTGAACTTTCGACACTTAAAAAGATGACTGATGAAGAAGCTACCCGTCTAGTAGAAGACGAAAAAATTGAATTAATAACCAGCACAAGTTCAAATACAAGTGGTTATTGGAATGTTAGTAAAAGTGGTAACAAGTTCCGTGTTCAGAAAAATCTATTTTTGGGAATAACAAAAAACGTGAACGGGTTTCGGTCTCATATAGCGACTGCGATCTATATATCTCAAAAAGTGGGAGATCCGATGGTGTGTCGTGCGATTTGTGAAAATTTTCCCGATGATTCTGAATCTCATATACTCAGAAACCTACGTATACCGGCTGGTATCACAAATGGATCCAGTTGTAAAAGTGAATGGCGTCTCAAAAGTGTGAGGCTATTGAATGGTGCCATAAGACATACAAAAGATCGAAACATTCTTGGACGGGATCATGCTGAAGTTGAATGGAGTTTAGATGAAAGTCGAAAATTTACGGCGGACGAACTTGAAAAATCAGGATTCAGATGTAAGTATAGTGATTTAAAACTCAGTACCAAAAACGTAAGTATTGAACGACTCGATGAAAGTAAAGGTTATAGTTCCGCTAATTGTGTATTGATAGATATACACTTTCAATCTGGTCACCGTCAATGGTCGCGTGAAAAGGTTCAAAGTGTACATTACTTGCGAAAGAAGGAAGTTGACATGGATTTTGATACGAACTTTTTTGAAAGGTTAGAAAGGATGGTTCAAAGATGTATCTCCTCTACTAATACAAGAAACGAAAGAGGAAGAAATCATTCACCCAGTGAAGTCACTGTAGAAAAAATTATACACGCGTATGTAAAGCAACATGGACGTTGTGAACTATTGATGATTCCTTTGATGTCAAAAGGTGAATGGCAGATGTCTGTTGAAAGATTAGATGAAACTAAAGGTTATATCGATGGTAATTGGGTTCTCACAACGTTGGAAACACAAAATGGACATGCACAATGGACAAAAGAATTTGTAGAAAGTCTGTGGGGACCTTCTTCTCATCTCAACTCCCAATTGTCAGTAAGTGAAGAGTATCTGAGACATAAGTATGACTCACATAAAAATCGAAATGCTTATGCGATTTCTGTACGAAATCAAATCCCATGGACTGAAGAAGAATTAAATGTTGTGAAAGAAGTATACGAGAAGTATTGTAACGAACGCTTCTTAAAAAATGGGATATGGAAAGATATTTTACCTAATCGTACTGCAAAGGCTTGCCAAGAAAAATATCGACTGCACCGACTTCGAGCGTGCGACCCTACCGTAAATCCTTATCCGCCGTGTAATACGTCTTCCCCTTCGTGACGAAGCTGTGAACCCTCGCGTACCCCCACGCTTGTGGAGAGGCTCCCGGACGATGCCCGGTTCTCCACGCAGCGAGCCCCCTGTTGTAGATGGTCTTCACAGTCTTTAGAGGCAGGCCAGTAGCCTTAGCAATTTCAGGGAGAGATTTGGCTCCCGGATACATCTTTCTAAACTTTTGCGTGTAGGAAGAGGTCTTTGTCTTCTGTCCCTTGTCCGTTTTGAAATCTTTGTAGTCCCGCTTGAGCATCTTCTTGTAGCGGGTCTCAACCTCCTTGAGGGTGGTGAGTCCCCTGAAATATTTGAGGGGTGCGTAGATCCGACCCTCAGATTTACGCAGTTCCCCAACCTTCTTGGTAATCTGAGCATCGCTCAGGGGCATCTTATAATGGATAAAGAAAAAAGTGTATTTTCGAGTATGCACATAAGTACCAAAACCATACTATTATGTACCAGTCTATTCGTTGCTAACATCGTAGAATTATCACGCGAGTTTAAGCGTTTAAAAAAACTCAAGAAAGAACAGGATGCGAATATGTAAGATTATGATAACGGATCATACTACACCAGAACGCCTAGATTCTATGTTCAATAGTATATGGTGCTTAGATGAGCGAGTGAAGCTGAGAATAAATACGACTACGTGTCATAGGGTTTCTCTCCGACGTGTTCTATCTATGAAGAAAGTTCTGGATCATCATAGACCGAATTCAAGAAAATATATCGAAGATAGTACCATCGAAGTAAAGACACACTTCGCTCGAAGAATTTTACAGGTTGGTCTGTCATTAATAGGTACTGAGCGTCCTGTCTATGTCGAAGTTATTTGAGTCGTAGATATTTTATAGCTGTTTGTATGTTAGAGTAAATACATCCATCAAATTTGACTCGACCAGTCCTGGGATTGTAGTATCCCTGATGCCCCATGATGGTGGCTGCATGAATGTCTACACTCATATAAAAAATACAAGATTATAATATCTAGGAAGAAATGAGTCTATCGATTATTATGGGAAATATGTTTTCCGGTAAAACATCGGAACTCATACGCAGACTTAAGCGTCTAAAGGTTACCGATAAGAATATAATAGTCGTCAATTCTGCCAAGGATACGCGGTCCCCTGACGAAGTCCTCAAGACACACGACAATGTCCACTTCGACTGTCACAAGGTGCATGACCTCTTCAGTTTAGAAGAACGATCAGCTTTCCAAAACGCGGACATCGTAGCGATCGACGAGGGGCAGTTTTTCCCTCGTCTCAAAAAATTTGTTGAGTTTTGTCTTTTTCTAAAGAAGGATGTCATCCTTGCTGGTCTCGACGCGGATTCTTTTCAGCGAAAGTTTGGAGAACTCATCGACTGTATTCCACTCGCATGTGACGTCACAAAGCTATCAGCACTATGTATGACATGTAGCAACGGTACACCGGGACCCTTCACGAAGCGTATTGTGTCAGACCTAAAATTGGAACTCATTGGTGGTCGTGACATGTATGAGGCGGTGTGTAGAAAACATCTTAATTAAACTTTAAATCCTAACATCCTCTTTTGTTTATTCGTTGAACGCGAAGGTATCGGAATACACAAAATACTATCCACCCACTTATCTCCATCATGTGCACTCCATCGGACACCATGTTTGTCCAGGGTTTTTCGACACAATACACATGGTAGGGAAATGCCGTCTCCATACACCGTTTTTCGTTCTACGATCAACTGACCGTATTTCCTATGAAGCCATTGTGTAAACTGATGCGGTCTCTTACCACTCTTCATACATTTCATGTAAAGGGTTCGAAGAAGACGTCTTTCGGAACAACATATATTATCACTCACTACACGTGGACCCTTGGACATATAGCTCGTGACAGTGCAATATTTCATTTAATTTCTCAGTCTACTATAAATGTTTCTCACCGTCCCACAGACGATTATCGTCGCGATTCTGGTCGCTGTACTCGTATTCACGAAGAACTTAGGTAACCGTCCCGCGATTTTACTCGTGACGGCGATGACTCTGCTTCACATGTACGATCACATCTTCCTGCTCAAGCGTGGTAAAGAAAAGAAGCTTGTCGAGAACTATTGCAGTGCCTGTAACGGTGCATAAAAAATCTCAGGGTATATAAATGTATTACCGTCGTGAAAAGTACCAGCCCCAAATCGAGGATCTTAAGGAGAAGGTCCAGACGCTGTTCGTCGTCCCCAAGATGCCCTTCGGTCTCACCGTGTTCCAGGTTGTCCAGGTTCTCATGCTTGCGTACATCATCCTCAAGCAGAATAAACTTGTCTAATTATAGTAATGAAGGTCAGACTCATCAAGAGTCCCAACCCCCAAAAGAAGTTCAGGGCGATCCTCGAGGATGGTCGTGAAGTTGACTTTGGTGGTCGAGGCTATTCTGATTACACGATCCATAAGGATCCTACACGAATGCGTTTATATGTTCAGCGACATGGAGGAACTGTCCCAGCCGTTGATCAGGCAATTCATAAACGAATGTTGAATGTCAGTCGAAGTGACAAGGAAAAGTGGGGCATTAACGGTATCGCGACAGCTGGTTTCTGGTCACGGTGGTTATTGTGGAGTCAACCTTCTTTACCACTAGCGAAGAAGTACATGACGAAAAGATTTGGTATCATATTTTCATAAAAATGTCGGTTATAAGTAACTATGAGTAGTCCAAGGCGATCGAGAAACAATGATAATCAGTACGGGTGGGCAGAAATTCGTAGCTATTTCGATAATAGCCCTGTCATCCGTGGTAGGCGAGTTCGTCGTTCCAATAACCTGGAACCCCGAGCCATTTCCTTCAACTCGAACTCGAACTCGAACTCGAACTCGAACTCGAACTCGAACTCGAACTACAATTCCAATGCGAACTCGAACAATAAACCCCACAAGCTGAACAAGAATGTCAAAAAATTCATAAACAAAAACGTGATGGAGGCTAATAAAAGGAACATTCCCGCCTCTAAACGGGTGTATGTGCAGACAAACGTGGGTAACAACAACAAGATTAACCACGTTTACAACAAGCGAGTTCTTACAGGAGTTCTGAAAGCCTCTAAAAAGGCTGGAGTCAAGGCTCGGACTCCTCTCAAGCGAAAACTATTCAAGAAGCGTAACATAAAAAAGTATCCTCCAGTAAACGCCAATAACTCAAACTCAAACAATTAATTTCCTCGAAGCCCCTTCTTTTTCAGAACATCTTTTAGTTCGGACATAAGTTTCGCTCGTTTGTTGTTCATGATCGGCTTCTTAGGGACGCCCGGAGGTGGAGGTGGAGGTGGAGGCGGGGGTCTCCCACCTACACTTACGATCGACTTACACATAGCGATTGTCTCCCTCGCGTTATTCACTCTATTCTTCATGTCACGCTTAACCTTCTTACGAAGTTCGTTAATCGTGAGACGAACACGTTTACCCCTGACATCTTTAGTGACCCGTTCCCCCATCGATTTCACCTTCTTCTTGAGATCTTGGTAGTCCATTTATCATTTATAAAGAAAATAAACGACATAGAAACATGTCTTACACTGACGATCTAAAAGAAACGAATCGTCTCATACGAGAAGTTGTATTACCAGAACTCGTAAACTTGAGAGGTGAATTGAATGAACTACGACGTCATACGTGGCCGTATATACAGTCACAAAAGGAAGTTTCACAAATGGACGACATTCAAGCGAAGCGACGCTTTTTGAATCACTTGGATGACGATACAGTGCTACAGTTGCTGAAAATAAAGGCATTCTTAGCCAAATACGGAAATGATCTAGTTATGCGGGAGTTTGACCTGATTAAAAAAAATTGTCCGTCCGGTACGTCTTCACCGTGAATGGTGTATCCTTTCCAAAGACTGTAACCGTTTCACCACCATAGAGTTCTGGGCAGCCGATATCCTCGGTACATTCACGTCCGTCGATCGATACTGGGATGGGGTACACCTGATCACCCTGTGTGGTCGTGTGATAATGGTACCTATCACGGCGATTACGAACTTCCCGACCATATAGGGGCAGTGTCTCACCCGTTTCGTTTGTCAAAATACCAATCTGTTGGAAATGTCCGGGTTTGTATTTCTTAATGGGAGGACCTCGATACTCTGGGGAACGAACTTCTCGGACAGGCACCCTCACTGGTACCTTGACGGGTACTGGAACTTCCACCTCTACCGGATTCCTCACGATCGCGTAGATCATGATGACGGGAATCGAAAGGAGAATCAATGAATTGACGAGCTTATAGTTAATCTTCATCTTTATATTAAGCCATGAAATTATTGGGGGTTGACATAGGCTACACAAATATGGGATTGGTCATGGCAACATGTGACGGTCCCCACGTTACGATTGACTATATAAAGAAGGTTGACCTGGGTGAGTACAAGTATATAGGTAAAACGAATGACACGGCGATAATCATCTCTTTATTTTTATCCGATTACGACTATCTATTTAAAGAAGCTGACACCGTGCTTATAGAACGCCAACCTCCTGCTGGTCTAACAAACATTGAAAGTTTGTTACACTACATATATATGGATAAGGTTGTTCTCATATCACCGTTAAGTGTCCATCGACACTTTGGAATGGGTCATCTTGACTATGAACAACGTAAGGAGAGAAGTGTATCTATAGCGGGTAAGTACATCAGTGACATTCCTTACGATCGTCAACATGATATAGCCGACGCATTGTGTATGATTATACACTACAATTTCAAGGTGAGTGTTCACTCATTCGACTCATTCAGGTTTACCAAAACCTGAGTAATGGACCGAACAATCGAATCAAGTTCAGTGTGAGGATCTGGGTGAGACTGAAGATACTTCATATTGTATTCGGTCGTTTCAGTCTTTTCGAGTTCAGAAAGAATTTCCTCGTAACGTTCTTCATCCTTTTCAAAACGCTCCTTCAGACGTTCAGCCTTTTCTTCAAGAAGTTCGATCTGTTCGGGGTACAGATCAAGCTTGACCTGGTTGACGTGTTCCTCATCATTTTCATCAACATCTTCAAGCTTATCCTGAAGCTCGTCGATTCGTGCGTAAATCCTGTCAATCTCGTTCACGTAGTTCTCCTTGTTGATAAGCCTGGAATTCCTGATTGCCTCCATGTATGTATACAAGGTGATTACTTTTTAAGTCCCATTATGGTGTGTATACGTCCAAGTCGAAGCTGTACGAGCATCCATAGGGCGAATGCCGTCAATTTAATTAGACGCCCAGAAGCATCATCAGATACGTTGTACACAGGGTCTAAAACACGAGACATGAAGGTCTTCGCCTTGTCCTGTCCTGTGAAGTATATCTCAAGTTGTGTCAAACAACATGTATCATCGTTCGTGATCCAATGGAAGAATACGAATGGTACGAAGAGTGAATACATCTCCAACCACCGAACATCCTTCACCAGTGTCGGTACGACTATCCCCGCCACCAGTATCAGTACATGGATGAAGAAGATAATGTTCATATATAGTAGACGATGAAAAAATCGTGGAACGACCAACATGAAAATATATTGAGGCAGTGGGGTGAAGCTTCGGCATGCTACAGGTTCATGAACCATCGTGCCTACTTGATGTACAAGACATTGTCGATGCGTTTTACTTTACCTGTTATTGTTTTGTCCACTGTCACAGGGACGGCAAACTTTGCACAGACGTCATTTCCTGCGGGTATACGGGGAATTGTTCCTTCTGTCATCGGTGGTATGAACTTGGTCGCGGGTCTCATCGCGACGATCATGCAATTTCTAAAGATCAACGAACTCATGGAAAATCATAGGACGGCTGCGTTATCCTACGGTCTCTTATCCAGAAACATCCGACTTATGCTGGCACTTCCTCGCGAAGAAAGGAAAAAGGATGGACTCAAGTTCGTGGAAGAGTGTAAGTCGGAGTACGATAGGTTGATCGAACAGTCGCCCCCTGTACCCATCAACATCATCAAGGATTTTGAAACTTCGTATCCAGATGAAGAAACAGATTTCATCAAACCCGAAATACTAGATGTTCGACCCATCCAGGTATTGACTGCCATCACAGAGGACACACCATTCGCTAGGGTTGGGAAAATGCTACAGTCCGAGGAAGAGAGTCGTGAAGGATCGATAGACGTCGAACGAGGTGAATCACGAGAATGAAGAGTATAACGTTGAATATGAAGACACAAGCAGCGTACGGAAGTATTTTCCTTTTTAAAGGTTCGACGACACGTTTATGTAGTGCGTCATTCTCAAGCACCAAATCTATGGCCTGATTAGTAAGATCATCCATGGACCGCTTCATTAAAATTGTTTCACAAAAAAAGAATGATCGAGTTGACACGGTGCATGAAGAAGCCTATACCCGTATGAAACAATTAATCGAGGCGAACAAGAATATATTCCTGTGTGGTGCCACTGGTGTTGGCAAGACGCACCTACTTCACCAAGTTATCGATATGAAAACCTGTATAGATATACAGAAAAAGACGTCTGTCGAGTATCTCAAGGATACGTGTGCTCCGATTGTAATTGAAGACTACGATGCTGAACCTCTCGTCTACAAAAATCTGATTGACCACATCGTCGAGTACGGTACCATTAACGGTCGATCGACGATCGTGACATCTATATCTGCCTACATGTTACCCAACTTTGAGATCGTGTTCGTCAAACCACTGACTATCGAACAACTGGTACAGATCAGACCCGGAACCGGTGCAGTGGAAGCCGCCACGAAAGCCAAGGGTTCGATCAGAAATTTTCTACATTACCTCGAAAACTATGATCAAATTGACGATTTCAAAACATCCAAGGAATATGTGAAAGACGTTCTCTGCACAGATGACCCATTCCCATGGATTGATGCTATCCCCGAGCATGGTCATATATGTGACACTCTCCAAGAGAATTACATAGATTCAAAGGGTGTCGACATTACACGAGTCACGAACGCATTATCAGAGTCTGATGTGTTTGACACGAGTATATATAGTGGCCAATGGTCACTTTTACCGTACTACATTCATTCAGGTATACGAATACCAAAGGCTTCACTGGGAGAAACACTCGACCCGGATAAATTGAGGTCCGGTAGTGCATGGACAAAGTTTGGAAACTACAAGATGCGATTCAAAAAGTACAACGAAATACGTCGTAAATCAGGGAATCGTCTCGGTGTTGAAGAGCTGTGCCTTTTAAAGAGGTATGCAGAACTTGGTAGATATGATAGACTGTTAGACTATGACATCACACCACAGGATTTTGATGTGATGAATCATCTCGCGACGACAAGTAAGTTAAAACAAAGAGACGTGACAAATATAAAAAAGGGTCTCAAACATGCAATCCAAAGAAGACAATGAAGATACGTCGACCACCGTGAAAACGATCGGTAATGAACTATTCTTCTATGGAGAGATCACACAGGAAAGCATCCTCGACTTTACCGAAAACTTTAAGAAGCTCGAAATTGATGTACTGAAAAAGGCTGCCGACATGTTCGGATACACACCTATGATCCGTGTTCACATCATGAGTGAAGGTGGTGATCTATTCGCTGGTATCGCAGCCATGAATGTCATTGAAAAGTCAAGAGTCAAAGTTGTGACCATTGCACAGGGGTCGTGTTGTAGTGCAGCAACCTTCATGCTACTGGGTGGTTCGGAGCGACGGATGGGTATAAACGCTCAGATATTGATCCACCAAATTTCGACAGGTGAATTCTGGGGAAACTATGAAGACCTGAAGGATGAGATGAAATCGTGTACAAAGTTCATGAAAGCCATCAAAGATATCTACATGAAAAAAACGAAGATTCCAGAAAAGAAATTTAAAAAGTTGATGAAGAAGGATATCTACCTTCCATCGGCTAAATGCCTAAAATATAAGATCGTTCACGCGACTGACTAATGTCGACGTGTCTCTTGTATAGACCCAACAGCACCAGACATATGAAGATGATACATGCCGTGTTCAGAGTAAAACCCTCATCTTCTGGTAACCTAAGTCGTTCCATTCTACCATGATTGATAACTGGTAATTCAGACATCTACTTAAAACCTATATTTTATTATCGTACAATGGAACGCCTTATCAGACAAGACAAGTATGGTCATGACCGCTACATCGACATTCGTGTTGAAGACCTGAAGGATGG
>Ga0208542_1000803_pt1 | contig 13994 bp, 20 predicted proteins | sample DEB08_DNA_3_FD_185495 | JGI IMG/M metagenome (GOLD analysis project Ga0208542, IMG submission 185495) | Aqueous microbial communities from the Delaware River and Bay under freshwater to marine salinity gradient to study organic matter... | ecosystem: Environmental > Aquatic > Marine > Coastal ... | reverse complement strand
GTTCATTTTCTTTTGCTTTTAGTCTCCTAATCCCATTTCGTCCTCCAGGGTTGTTAACCATGTTATTACTATTATATAAAAAGATAATTTGTTTATCCTGTAGATATAGAAATGGACTTGTCAAATCTAATCAAGGAGGAATTTGAAAATTCTCCTGCTAAAATCAAAACGTATAATTTACGGACGGTTCAAAAGATATGTGGTATTCCTGTTATGGCATACATAACTCAGGATTTTTACCTAATTGTGAACACAACAAGTGGTAAAGACATTGTTATGATGACAAAAAAACTTGATCCTGAAGAAAATCTTGGAAAACAAATATATGATTCATTAAAATCTATAAAATATAGTAAAAAATATGATACATTCCTTGACATTACTAAACACGAGAAGGAGAGTGCCGTGTTTAGTGATGAGTTTTTAGATTTGGAAAAGTGTTGTGTATGCCATGAAGATACATCTGCACGAACAGATGCCTGTGGGCACGCACTTTGCACTATGTGTGAGAATATGTTAAAAACTAATTCTTGTCCTGTGTGTCGCGAATCTCTTGATCCGATGGAATAAATGCTTTCCCATTTAATACAGCGTCTGTATATTTCATCGCAATACTAAAGTGTGCGTATGCCCAATCCATGAAATTATCTAAAGTTTCATGAAATGGGTTTTGATTGACGAGTTGTTGCAAATCAAGTTTTTTATCGCCTGGACTTACATTTTTAATAGCGAGGCCAACATTTTTCAACCAGAGGACGTGTTCTTTATTTGTAGGGTCAAATGCCTTGGTAAAGTGTTTGGTAGAGGAGTCCATACTGATTTTCGTGAATATTTAAAAGTTATGTATTAGACGCAATTTTTTCTTTTATGGCGTTCGCACTTGGATCAGATATATCGACCCATTTGGGTCTCCATATTTCACTAATGAGATGGTCATTTTTTCGTCCAAATGTATCCCAAAATATCATTCTATAGAGAGCCTCTTCTTTTGTCAAGGGAGTATTATGATTTTCTGATGTTAATTGTATCATTTTGAGATGCATATCAGATATTGTTTCATCGCAAAACTTTTTTAATTGTTCCACCCAAGACTTTCCTACTGCATCACTCATACCATCTTTTTGTCTCCATAAAATATCTTCGGGTAAATAATCATGAAATACTTCTCGGAGAACTCTCTTTTCAATGATAGGTGTCCCCTCCTTGGGTTGTTTTAGTTTTTGTTCTATTGTCATGGCACATTCAATAAAATTTTTATCGAGAAATGGAACGACTAAATCTAAACCATGGGCACCAGCACATCTATCCGCACGAAGACCATCAAATTGGTGAATGAGTTTGAGACGTCTTATATTTTCTAATGAAAACTCTTCCGTAGAGGGTGCGTAATGAAAATATAAATAACCACCCAAGACTTCATCACTACCCTCACCAGATAAAATATATCTACAAGGAGTATTCTCACTTATGTATTTACATAAAAGCCACATGGGAATGCTCGCTCTGATAGTGGTTGTATCGTAAGATTCTAAAGATTGAATGACATGTGGCAAAGCCTTTATACCTTCCAATGCTGTAAATGTAATTTCAGTATGATCTGATTCCAAATAATCAGCAACACGACGAGCAGCAATCAGGTCTGGACTGTCTATGGCTCCGATTGAAAATGTTTTTATTTTACCCAAATGTCTTTGTGCTATAGAAGCAATCAAACTACTATCGAGACCACCTGAAAGTAAAAATCCAATTGGTCTATCTGTATTATTTATTCTTAATTTAACAGATTCCTCGAGAATAGTTTTAAGCCAATCCTTTTCGATATATGTTCTTTTGTCAATAGATTCAGACCAATACATGTTGTGATGAGATACGAATTCACCAACGAGTGAATCATAAAAATACCCCGGTGGAAATATATCTATTTTTTTGTTTAAAAAGAGAAGAGCCTTTGCTTCGCTCGCAAATGCAAAACAATTCTTTCCATATTTAACATAAAAAAGAGGACGAACACCAAAAGGATCTCGGGCAACTATAATTCTTTTACCGTCTGAATAAATAAATGCATAGTCGCCATTAATATTTTTGAGTGTTGATGTAATACCCATGCGTTGAATCATACCTGGGATGACTTCGCAATCACTTGAACTTTTTTCTTTGCCTGTTCTGAATTGTTTATGATTATATATTTCTCCATTGCAAGCAAAAATATATTTATCCGTTATAAAAGGTTGCATACCAGAACTCGTCAAATCATTAATTGCCAAACGATAATAATCAATTTGACAATCACCAAATTGGGCTCTTTTATAATCATCGGGTCCTCTGTGTGTTAGAAGATTTGTTGGAATTTCAACATTTAAACCGAACGTGCAAACAATGCCACACATTTAATATTACAAAACTAAAAATTATTTATGATTTTACTCATTTATATTTCAATGTGAGTTCTAATCTTTTTCTAAACTCCTCGTCGTTATCTGGTTTAAAATCAATCTCCTGTCCTTTGATTGACAATGTTGATGTATGACTATTTTTTTTAGATAAGTCAAAGTATTGACAATAAAAGAGATCGAGACGATAACATTCCAAGAAATATGATAATTCTGTTTCATTCATTGTATCTAAAACAAAAAACTTTTCTATATCCGAAACAATTCTTTTTTTAGACGGTTTCTTGTAATTATAATTATATATTTCCTGTGTTAAATTCATTTCTGGCCATACACCATATTCAGTACGGAATTCTGATATTTTTCTTATAGAAGATTTTGCCAGAGAATTAGAATTGAATGTAAGTATTCTTGATTTGTTATGGGGATCTACCATTGAAACATATTTATTTAAATATTTAAATTTTATGAATGTAAATTCCATTATATTTTATACAATTATATTTTTTAATATCCTATTTAGACGTTCCTTTTCTTTGTTCATAAATACATGTAGTTGCATAACACTTCCCACGAGATACACCTGTCCGTGGTTTTTAATTCTTTCATGTTTTACAACTTGTTCCACACGAACAAGATTGACCCTTGTCATTTTTGGATATGTATTTTTGCTGTTATGTACTGCGAGAACAGCGGCATCTCTTTTTGTTTCTTTAGGTATGGTGTCTTCTTCATGACAAATAATAACATGTGCCCCTGCACCCCCATCTACATGCATCCACCATTCTTTTGGATAACTTGATAAAGTGATTTCATCATTTTCTTTGGCATTTTCTCCTACAATAATTTTAATACCATCCAAAGACTTGTATGTTTTCATTTTTCATTAGTGTGTAATATTTTTAAAATTTTAAATATCATTAAAAATTAGATGGAGATAGCAAAGACACCTGGACAACTTAAATATGTAGAAGCGTTGAGATCTACAAAACCTATAGTGGTTGCTACAGGTCCTGCGGGTTGTGGTAAAACCATGTTGGCGTGCCAGATGGCTTTGGAATATTTAGACGAAAAAAAATGTAATAGAATTATTTTAACTCGTCCCATCGTTGGTGCAGATGAGGATATGGGATATTTACCAGGTGATATAGATAAAAAGATGGAACCTTGGGTGAGACCTATGTGGGATATATTTGAAGATAAATTGACCAGACACAAAATAGAACGTTGTATTGAAATCGCCCCTTTGGCGTATATGCGTGGTCGAACATTTAATAATACTTTTATTATTGCCGATGAAATGCAGAATACAACAATTAATCAAATTAAAATGGTTCTCACACGATTGGGTGAAAATTCTAAAATGATCATAACAGGGGATTTGGAACAAAGTGATTTATCAACATATTCAAATGGGTTGAAAGACCTAACAAGTCGTATGAAAGGTAAGGAATTTGAATATATTGAGAGAATAAGTATGCACACTGAAGATATAGTGAGACATCCAGCAGTTGAAGAAGTTTTAAAAATTTATAATGTTTGAAATTGTCTTTCAAATATTTTTTCATCTTCACCAAATATTTTACATGCATTTGGTGCAGAATAAACAACTTCACCTATAAAACCTTCTTCTAAAGAATCAATTTCTTTAGCAAAAGGTTCATATTTATTATGACTACAATGCACAAATGCTTGGGATACAATGTGTGGGTATAAAGTTGCTAAAAATTTTTGATCAATTAAATATTTATCATCTTCTTTTTTAATGTTTCTTAAAAATCCAATGAAATAATGTTTTCCCTCAATGAAAGTAAGTGGTGCTGAATTGATATCATTTGTATTTGTCAATTGTCCAAAATATTTCATAATTTTATTTCTTACACCAAACATACCTGCAAGTATAGGACATGTGTGACCAGGGTGATCTCTAATTATATGACAATTTTTGTCTGATTGAAGCCATTCATCGACAAGGATTTTTTCTCTTTCTGACAATCTAGAATCACAATCTCTAAAGAGAACAGTTGCACCATATTCATCATCAATACCTACGAATAAATCATTATATCTCCATAATGTATTTGCTGCTCTTTTTTCTACACCTGTGTGTTTTACCATATTAACATTTGGTTGTTTTCCTAACCATTCGACTACATCTTTAGGAACCGTATCATTATAATGAATTCTTAATAACCACATTGGGAAATATTTTCTTGCGAGTAAAACATTTTCAACCATTCCATATGTATAGACTTTGTTGTCTCCCCATAAAGAATATGAAATAAATTTTCTTGATAATATATCTGACCAATTAAATCTATTTCCATGTATTTCAACGGTGTCTTCAGAAACTGGGTGGAAAATACAACCATCATTGAAAACATAGTAAGGAATTTTATTTCCATAGAGTGCAGCAGAATATCCAAAAGTTGAAGTCAAACCTTCTTCAACAAATTCTGTTACATTTCTTCCATTAATACCACCATTTGTCATATATATTCTTGGCATTCTCGATAATAAAAACCATTCGATATAACTATTTTTTTTATGATCATGATTTTCATCCTCAACTTCATGAAATTGTGAATGTTCATCTGCGGTAAATCCTATTTCAAGATTAAGAACAACTGCTTTGGGAACCCTGCTTACAAAATACTCTTTTGTTGATTTAGAATCACTCATGAAATACACGGGTTCATCCATTCTTAATGCTTCATGAACCATGGCATCCACAGCCTTTTGTGAGGCAAATGGAAAGTATCCAAATTTTGCAGAATCCTCTGCTGAGAGACCTCTTCTACAATGAAACCCAGCCTTACAATGTTTTATAAGTTCATAATAATGTTGTATATGTTCATATAAATATTGTGTTGGTTGAATAACTTTATTGAGAACATCTGCCGTGTTTCCATATTTGAGATGGAGTATTTTGAGTTCCTCGCTATCTACAGAATTGTTTCCTTGTGGGACATCTATATTAACAGTGTTTAGTTTTTGAATATATTTATCCCTTCCGTATAGAAAACAGTCCTCGTGATATTGAGGAACCTTTGCATGAACAAGATGGGAAAGCATAGAGAGAACAAAATTACCCCACGCAGTATCAGGTTTTGGTCTGAATATATCCTTGTTGGGTTCTTGGTGTTCCACCATTATTATTAGATATAGAACTTTCTTTTGTATTTTTCGCACAAATAGGACATCTTGTATTAGGATTTTTCATTCTCTCGACTTCGTAAATAACTTGGTGTGGTGTATTTTTATAGCATTCAACACACGCAATGTGAGAACATTTAGTCCATACAAAAACATCTACATCTTTTTTAAGACATTCATCATGCATACAAGTTCCATTCTTTCTCAGTCGTATGTGTATGTTTGAATGAAGCCAATAACATCTCTGACAAAAATAATCACTATCAGATGTATTTAATTCCTTTTCACATTCAATGCAATGCATTTGTGTTTTATAAATATTTTTTAAATATTTTTTTAACACAAATAATGTTAAAAAGAACATTAGATAATCATGAATGTTATGAAATTCATAAAAAAATAACAAGGGAATTGTTTGGTGATCCTGAAGAATATATAAAAACAAAACTATTTGATTCTAAATGGACATCATATGTTTTATGTAAAAATAATTTTCCATACATGACAAAATATACTCATAAAGTTTTATTTATAAATCCATTATATGAAAATTTTTATTCACATGAAAGAGTTGAGTGTATTTTGAAAGACAGTAAAAAATACTGGATAAATCCTACCGATACAAAAAGTATTCACACCATAAAACATTACCAAGTATATTTTTAAAAACTTAAAGATTTTCTTATATTACATATTATAATGTCTCTTACCACAGATAGTATTCGTGTCCCAGGTCAAAGATTTGTTTGTCTTTCTGTCATTGGGCCAGAAGCCCCACAAAAACACGACAAGTTTGGTATTAAGATTCGTGGTTGTTTTGAAACAGAGGATGAAGCGGCTAAACATGCTAAGAAACTTCAGGAAGAAGATTCAACATTTGACATTCTCGTCGCTGACATGTACCAATGGTTGCTTATCCCACCTGACATGTCTCGTATTGAGGATGTGAAATACACAAATGAGAAACTCCAAGAAATCATGGATGGTTACAAGACAAACCAAGCGATGGCTGCTCGACACTTTGAAGAGCGTAAGCGCGATATGATGGCTGTAAAGACTGGAGAAGATATGCCATATATCAAGTCTGGTGACGAGAACTCTAAATATTACAACAAACCCGATGAAGCCCCAATTTCTCACCCAGCGGAAGTATTGGATCGCCTTCAAAAGGAAAAGCCAGATGTTCCAATGGAAGAACTTGTCAAAGAAGCGGATAAGATTGTTTCAGACGAAATTGCTGAACGTAAGAAACTCCGGGAAGCCGAATGGGCGGCTGAGAGGGAGCGATTGGCTGAAAGAGATCGAGAAAAGGAAGAAGGTGAAGAAGTCAAGGAAGAGGGTGAGGTCAAGGAAGAAGGTGAAGAAGTCAAGGAAGAGGGTGAGGTCAAGGAAGAACAATAAATGCTATAGAAAAAATACAGGTAAGTAGATAAAATAAAAATATAGAATTACTATAAATAATGGTTGACAATTATTTCGCATTATTTATAATAATATTAATCTGTCTATTTTTCTTAATTCCATTTAGTATATTATTGAATATCATAACACTCGGAATAATTGGTTTTATTCTGAGTATTGTGTTGTCTGTATATAAAAGAAGAAGAAATAGAGAAGTTACCTTGGAAGAAGTTGGTCGTGATTTAATATCAGACCCACTCGTTGTTGGACGTGCGTATTTTTACGAACCAGAAACTGGTCCAATTGGTGATTTTTCAGGAGTTTCAACCTGGCCTGATGATGACAGGTTGAACAGTCTTACCCATGAAATATCCTAATATAAATGCTATAAATGCCATTATATATGTTGTTTTATCAAGACTTGAAAAAAAGTCTGGTTTTTCCAATGGATAATATGGTTGTGGTGGAGGATGAGAATAAATTGGTCCATTATAATAATGTATCGGTTCTTGTTCTTCTTGGATTATATTATCGATTGGCGTTGAAAAACTTTCATCTTTTTGTTTTTGACGTTCAATTATTTTATCATTGAAATCAACTTTTTGTGAATATTCCAAAGGAACACCTACTTCGGTTTCCATTTATATATATTTTTTTCTTTTTTTTTAAGTTTTTTACTCATCCTCTTCATCTTCATCTTCATCCTCATAGTCGTCCTCATCTTCATCTTCATCTTCATCTTCATCTTCATCTTCATCTTCATTCTCATAGTCGTCCTCATCTTCATCTTCATACTCATCTTCTTCCTCGTCATCTGTATAAACAACAAAATCCTTCAAATTACCATTTTCATCTGCATCCTCATCATCTTCTTCCTCGTCATCTTCTTCATCCTCGTCGTCTTCATCGTCATCAAATTCCGAAGTGTCTTCAATATCATCATATTCATCATCATCATAATCATCGATTACTTCTTCCTTTATCTCTAAGCGTTCTGGTTTCTTTGAAATGCGACCAGAACGTGTTTTACAATGATTAGAAGACATTTATATAAAGTATAAATTATTTTTTAAGCATCTATTTTTTCATTCAAGTATTTAGGTCTAAACCTAACGCCGTTATTTACTGCTGAATTCAATAATAAGCCTTCAAATGTGTATCCTAATTCTTGAATGAGATATGTTAAATCTTCAAGAATATCCAAGTCTCCTGATTCACTATATAATGCTAATTCTTCCAAGTAATGTAATGATTTATAGAAGAACATTTTTGATTTATTTGTATCTGTTATGTGTTGTTTTGCGAGATTAATGTTTGCTAAATAATGTGTGTATAAATCGGGTTGAACTCCTGAGTATTTATGAATTTTCTTCTGTATTGCTGTCACTGAAGAAAAGTCATCAACATCTCTCTTCACGAGTTTTAATGTGATATAAATTATGGAAATTATGAAGAGAACATATAACATATTACATTATTCTACTATTTTTTCTTTGGTGGATATAACCTATCTTGAATTTTAGATGTCAATATGTGTCCCCTTGGTGTAAATTTTTTTATTTTACAAGGACAGTGTGCTTGTATGACGCCTTTATCTATTATAAATGGAATGCATTCATCATGTTCTTGATTTGCCTTTTCACAGAATGTAGCGTTTGTTTCTAAGAAATATTTTGTTCTTTGTTTTGTTATTTTTATAATTGAAACATTTTGTTGTCCATCCATATATTTATTTATAAAGTTTTCAATGAGTTCCTTTGTTTCATCAAATATTTTTACTTCTTTTTTTGGTGGTTCTTCTTTTTGTTTCGAGGGTTGATTATCTTCAACGGAATACATTTTTTCTGTGATTTTTTCAGGTAATATATGTTTTCTTCCTGAAAAGTCTTTACAAAATCCATTTCTTCTTCCTCTGTTTGTTTCACAAGTGCAGAAACATTTTTGCATGATTAAATTTTGATTGATATAGAACCATATGTGATTTGAATTATGTTCTCTTCCCAAATTTTCACAATACCGTGAAGTTGTTGATACGAGATATGAATTTTTATGTTTAAATAGTTTTGTAATAAAAGTATCTCTTTGTCCCTCCATATTCATTCTTATGAATGTTTGAATGAGTGCATGAACTTCTGAATCCGTTATTTCATTTTTTGTTTGTGTTTTTGTAAATCCGCCCTCTTTTATGAGAGACAATTTTGATTTTGGGAGTGGTTTAATATTTGATATAATATCTGTTTGTGTTCTTACTGTTGTAAGTTTGAGTAATTCTACTGAAGGTGTTTGATCTATTTCTTGTAGCATAGACAATGGTCCATGGCAATATTTATATATTGGTAAATAAGGTGTTTGTGTAATTTTACCAGTGTTATTGCACATGGGGCACCCTCTACCAGAACATTCTTCGTGTTTCCCTTTTTTGTGAGACCAGGGCATTCTAAATCCTGCACCTTTTGTTTTCTTTTCTGGGTTTCCATATACTGCTACATCTACAATATCATTCCAATCTTTGTCTGCATACACAAGTCTTAATGTGGATACTACATGTTCTCTGAGAGATATTGCTCCTTCTTGGTCTACGACAAATCCATGCCAATTGTAATGAACTCCAGTTTTTATCATATTTTTTCCAACTACTTTTGGTTTTGCTACAGAAACAATACAATCTTTTCCCCCTAATGATTTGACTTTATCACAAATAATTTTTGATATATTTTTAATTTCATCGAGGGTGAGTGCTTCTGTATCTTTGTAGTCGATGTCAATAAAAAAGTTATAAGTTTCTGTTTTTTGTTCTACAACAAAAATATGTTCTCCCTTGTTAATGCAGTCCACACAAACTGCGTAAAAATCATCCAATCTATCAAATGGGACTGAGAGGACACCACCGTCCATGAGTACATGTGATAGAGAGTTGGCATTACAAAATCCTTGTTTGGAGCACCAATTTTTAAACATTGTTTCACTCTCGTTAATATTGTATAGTATTAATTTTTTAAGAATGTTGAACCAATGGTGACATCTTGGTATTGTTCTTCTTCTTCTTCTTCGTTTTGTTTTCTTAGGTTTCGTTTAATCACAAGAAGGTCATATACCTTATCAGTGCTATGTTCTTGAATAAATTTTTCTGCATTTTCTTCTGAATAATCATGTTTATCTATTAAAGTTTCTTTGATTTGTCTTAATACAAATGCTTTAGATGACATGACTTGACTTGACTACTTTATAGCAAACTTTTTCTTTGACAAAGAAGACACGCATGAATAAAACTTTGGATTTTTTATTACATTATCTATGATGAGATCCCATCTTTTTCTTTTATTATATTCTTCGAGAGTATCAAAACTGACGTAATCATTTTCATCATATGTTTTTTTTATTGGTAATTTCTCAATTTTCTTTTTATTCATTTTTATTTTTTCATTATTAAATTTTGATATTATTTCAATTTGTTCGTGTCTTTTATAAGGAACAAAGAACACAAATACATTATATACAAGTTCAACAAATGGACTTTCTTTGAATGTAAATTTAAAATCTGTGTATTCTCCGTTTTTTAAAGATATTATTCCTCTGGTTTCTTCTTCGAGTTCCCTTAAGGCACATCTAATTGGATTAAGTATTTCTCTTTTTCTACATCCACCGGTGACAAATATCCACTCTTTGAACCGTTTATCTCTCACCGTTAGAAATCTTGGTTTATCACCCATAAACGAGACTGGAATTGCGATTGCTTTATATTTTTTAGTTACTTTACTCATTGCGATGGCGCGAGTTACAATAAACTAATTTTTTATTATTCGGAAGTTTCTTCGGCTTCATGTTCTAATTCATCATCATCTGTTTCTTCGTTTGTTTCTTGGACATTAATTTTTTTACTGTTTTTGTTTACATGAACTGGGTATGGCATTTTAATAATTTGTGGTGGTTTATCCAACTGTGATTTCATTGAATTAATTTCTTTGAAAAGATATACTGTTGCTACAACACAAACAAAAATGACAACGAGAGTAATATTTTCACGATTAAACATTTTATAATATATACTGTAATTACTTTTTTAAGCAATTATCGCTCCAGCATTTTGTTTAAATCCTTTATTTTCACAAGGTTGTGGTTCTGCAAATTGTATCGCCTGAAAATTTGCTTGAGGGCAATCAAATTTTTGTTGTGCTGTTGGTTTTTCTATGTATCTCTCAATAACACCTGATTTAGTGTCGTATGTCAAGACAAAAACAATTCCAAGCATGAGTACGAGTTTCCAAAACAATTGCATTTATTATATGAATACATTTTTAGTAAGATTAAATACCTCTTATTAAAAATGTTGTATTTTTAAGATTTTTATATTTTTAGTTGGCGTAAAGGAGCCCGCCCATGCCATTTTCTATATGCAAAACGTTGTAGTTAACAGCGTACATGTTGTCTGTAAAGTTTTGGTCTGATGAAATAAGACGAGCACTATCGAGACGAGAGAAGTTCAAAGAACCAGTTGGTTGTGTTTTTGTAGTGTCAAGGCAGAATGGATAGACAAAGCACCCCTTATCTGTAACGCCTGATGTATCTTGAATGTGATAGAAGGACACGACTGTGCTAAAGTGTGGGTGTGCGAATTTGAAATCTGACACATCAATACCATTGACTTGGAGTTTGATTTTGTTCCCATCACTGAGAACATTGACTTCACCTGTTTCTGTTTCATTAGAAACAGGACAAGAAGCCAAAAATTTGACTGGGTGATTGAATACTAAATCTTGAACTCGATTTCCGGAACCCAATATCTTTTGAACTTGGAAACATAAAATATCGATTGGTTTGGAAGCAAAAGCAGAGCGTTCATCTGTATCTAAGAATATGTAATTTGCCATGCATTCCCATCTGTAGTTGGCTGCTTGTGGACCCCAAGTGACACGAAGTTCAACATCGTGATACTGGAGAGCCACTAAAGGCAAAGCCATTTGGAAACTTTCGCAGTGGAAGAAACGAAGTGGGTAGAAAGCGGATTCTATACCTCTACCAAAGAGAGACGCTTTATTACGGCTTGGAGCCATAGTATCTGGGGCGATACGTTCGGTAAAGTGTGCGTCTTGGGTGTCTACAACTTGACCACCCACAAGTAATTCGACCTGGGTGATCACATTTGCCCATACGGTAAGATTTTGGTGTTGGGTGCCAGTGCTGTTAACTGGTGCGAGATATACATAACTCAACAAATCACCTTTTCTTTCCATTCGAATTGTGGACATACCATTGTTCTGAACATTCCCCTGTATAACTTGTTTCTCTACAGTTTGTGAGAAGTTAGTATATCGTCGGTATGTAGATTTGAAAAATGAAACCTCTGGGTTTCCAACTAAGTGAACATCTTGGGCTCCGACTGAAATAAGTTGAGCGATTCCACCGGACATCGTATATATTTATATATAATTTTATTTTTTCTAAGAATTAGCGACCTTCTTCTAATACTTTAATTCTTTCATTGAGTTCTTGGATTGTCTTGACCAAATATGGTATGACTTGTTCATAGTTGAGGGTAGATGCTTCTTGACCCCACGATGAATAGTTGTTATTTTCTGGTTTATGTTCTGTTGGTTTTGCGTGTTGTCCCAATACTACCAAGTGTCTAAGTTCTGGAGTATCATACCACACATCTTGAGCGACAAAACCGGATTCTTTTCCTATGATTTCATCACTTCCCAACTCTTTGAGTTTATCATATGTGTATGGTTTGAGATTGATAATTGTATCTGTTGCGTTTGTAATTGTTTGTTTATTTGTTTTGACACGGTCATCTGAAGATATTGTAAATATTTCACCAGATGTGGAATTCCAAGAGAGTGCTGCGCCCCCTGTACTTGCTCCAATTGGTTTTACATAGAATCTACTTGGTCCCGACGAATTAAATGTAGTACCAGTTGCATTCAAAACAATAGAATTATTATGTTGATTTACTCTTCCTGCATACGCACCCAATGCAACTGCATTCGCTTTTTGAAAACTTTGACCGGCAAACATACCTATGGCAACAGCATCTGTACCTTGACCAGTATAACCCGAATATGTTCCCATTGCAACTGCATTCGCTTGTTGACCATATCTACCTGAAGACCAACCCACCGCAGTTGCATATGTATTTTGTCCGTCTTCTCCTGCGGCATAACCAACAGCGACGGTTCGAGAATACTGACCACTCATACCAGCACGATAACCAACAGCAGTTGCGTATATATTTTGACCACACATACCTGCTTGGCCACCCACTGCCAGAGCGTAAGAACTTTGTGTTGACACACCAGCCTCTGTACCAATGGCGACACTGTATAGTCCTTGACTAAATCTACCTGCAAACGCACCCAATCCAACTGCATTCGGTTGTTGAAAACTTTGACCGGCCTGAAAACCAATGGCAACACCATATGAACCTTGAGCAGTATAACCCGAATATGTTCCCAATGAAACTGCATTCGCTTGTTGACCATATCTACCTGAAGACCAACCCACCGCAGTTGCATATGTATTTTGTCTGTCTTCTCCTGCGGCATAACCAACAGCGACTGCACGATCATACTGACCACTGATACCAGCACGATAACCAACAGCAGTTGAGTATATATTTTGACCACACATACCTGCTTGGCCACCCACTGCCAGAGCGTAAGAACTTTGTGATGACTCACCAGCCCCTGTACCAATGGCGACACTGTATAGTCCTTGTCCAGACATACCAGATTGCCCTCCTACGGCCACAGCATATGATCCTTGTCCGCTATAACCCGCGTTATAACCAATTGCAATGGCATCGGCGTTTTGATTTACCGAAGCGGCCAAATGACCTATGGCAATACTATTAGCACTTTGATTTATGTAACCGGCGACTGAACCAATGGCAATTGAACGATCTTTTTGATTAGTTACACCAGTGAATTCACCTATAGCAATAACATTACTACCATATCCTACTCTATTATCCTTACCACCTATGTGAATAATATTTGAACCATGAGCATTGGAAGATGCGTATATTTTAATAGCATTTTCAGTCAATAT
>Ga0208542_1000802_pt1 | contig 14002 bp, 13 predicted proteins | sample DEB08_DNA_3_FD_185495 | JGI IMG/M metagenome (GOLD analysis project Ga0208542, IMG submission 185495) | Aqueous microbial communities from the Delaware River and Bay under freshwater to marine salinity gradient to study organic matter... | ecosystem: Environmental > Aquatic > Marine > Coastal ... | reverse complement strand
GCGGCGGCTGTAATCTCACCAGTAACTGGCAACGATCGCGCAACGTCTTGGGCAAAGCCGCGCACTCCCGTTGGAGCAATCGGAGCCATAGGCGTCGCGCGAGCCTCTGGCGGGCGTCCTAATTGGCCAAATGGATTCTGCTGCACTTGCTGCAGCATGGGCGTCATGCGGCGCACTGCTTCCGCCGCTAAGCGCGGGTCTCCATACTTACGCATGACGTAGTCATAGATTTGCTGAGGTGTTGCCTGCATCTGTCTTCTGTCTTTCTTTGGATCTCAATTGCTTGAGCTGATCAACCCTGGCGGATTTTTATTATCGGCCAAAGCGTTCACATCATTAGTGACGGCGTAGATGACGGGGAACAGAGCCGGATTGATTTCCGCTTCGCGGCGCAAGCCGCTGATATGGTTCAAAAGCGGGCCTACTGTCTGCTCTGTTCCCTCAAGGAACGCCGCTTTCATTTGTAAGAATTGCACCATCCAACGCGCATAGGTTGGCCGTGACATCAGAAATGAGGTAGCAAAACCTGACCCGCCAATCAGCATCGGCGTAACAATGTCGCCAGTCGCTCCCGACGCAACCGCAGCAACCGCGCCACTCATATTTAAAGTGTTTGTTCCAGATCGAGATGTGTTTGCGAGGGCCTCAACGTTCGCGATCCGGTTTGCGATTCGATATATGTCTGTCAGATCACGCTGATGTTGTTTCGTGAATAGCGCCTGCCTTGCCTCTTGCGACATCGCTCGATAGTTGGTGGCAAACCTAGTTGCAGACCAATCAATATCTTGAACAAGCCCTTTCGCACCGTCTGTCGGTTTGCCCATTTCTCGGACAATGAGAGAGGCGAATTCGGCTCTTTCCTCGGGCCGGAGCACTGCCATTGCCTGCCTGAACAATCGAGAATCGCCACGATTTCCAGAAAGTGCAGCGCGTACTAGCCTGCTTGTTGCCTGTTCCGCAGTCTTAGCATTCAACACGTTATAGAATGACTCTATGCGCCGCATTCCTTGGCGCATGTAACGATCTGCCGTTCTGAACGCCCGCAAAGCACCTGCCCCGCGCCTTGCGGAGGCAGGGTCCACGCTTCCTTTTGCGTTTGCTCCCGGCAAACTAGCGTTGTTGATTGCGCGCGCCGATATCGTTCGAAGACCTATTTCTATGTCCTGAGAAATTGCGCGGTACAGCTGCTTCAGTTGGCTGCGATCAAGTGTTGGAGCTGCTATCGGGTTGAAATTAGAAAGCGCGCGGCCGACTTCGGTTCTTATTGCTCGCAAATCACCAAGCATAATATTCGCCTTCGCGTTCATTAGGCGATCAGCCAACGGCCCCCGCAGCGTTCCTTGCTGCGTTATGTTCGAAGCAATATTACCCTGGATAGCACTCAACGCGCGCCTTGTGTTTGTTGGATTAATCAAATCGGGATTGGCCGAGCCGTCCTTGCGCACTCGGTTGGGAATCATGCGGAATGCTCGCTCGTACAAAGCCTCCTGCCGAGACATAAAGCTTGTTCGCGTCGGGTCGGCCCTGATTACCGTCGCCAATTGTTGGTCGCTTAAGTCTTCAATTCCAGTTCGATTTGCGAACGTGGCATCGCGTGTTTGTGCAGTTGGGACATTTACCCCGCGCGTTGTTTGCGTTTCATCCGCACCTAACAATGGCGCGCGCTGATCTGCTGCCTCTATCGTCTGACGCGCATTAGGTGACATGAATTCTGCGCGATTAAATGGCCTATTCGGTTCTATTCCTAAACGGCTAACAGCACCCGGTTCTAAATCACTGAATGAGCTGCTTTGATAACGACGAAGCCCGCCCATTACGCGGTTGCCTGCACTTTCTGCTGTTGCTGTTGGGTTAATACGGCTCGCCAGTTGACGGGCTGCCCTCGCGCCGTCTTCCATGCTTTGCTCAATGTTGCCGCGAATAGGAGATCCGACTAGCGGTGTTTCACTTAACTGCTTGCCGACGCTGGCAATGGGGCCCTCGTTGTAGGCAATCCCGACCTGTCGAGCACCTTGTCGATCAAATGCTTGCTGGTCTTGCTGAGCGGCGAGCGCGCGGCGTCGCGCAATCGTTTGCATTGTATCCGTGCCGGCCTGCGGTTGGCGTGCACCCCCGCGATAAGACAGCGCCGCACCCGGCACCAAGCCGGCCAGGATAGCAGCAACCATTTGGCCAACCGATCCATATCCTGCCTCTTCTGCGGCCTTTGCCGATCCACCCGCGGCAACAGCTGATGTTGCATCTATCGCCGCCGCCGCGGCAGGCTTGCGCGCAATCTGCTGGCCAATTGTTTGACCTATTGCGCGAGACGTTGTTGTCGGTGTTAAAGCTGCTAGGGTCGGTGCCGCCCTCGTCAATGCTGCTTGCGGGATTGCCGAAGCCCCAACCGCTTCACCGCCCGCCTGCGCAAGTCGTCCTACGTATGTTTTAGCACGCGGCTGATTAACGTACGGCCGCGCCCATCCGAGCGTTTCAAAGTCTGGAAGCCCTTCACCGCCCGTTGCTTTTTCAGCTAGCCAATCAAGGCCACGATAAGGAAGGCCGATTGTATTAACTAAGCCCTTATTAAAACCCCGAACCAGATGCTCCGCGCCTTCAACTGCCTGCTCGGCAAAGCTTGCAGAGCGCGGCGGCGCATATCCCATTTTCTTGTCAAACTCATCTCGGGGAATGTCGGAGTAATGTTTGCGATGCAAACCATCCATAACTTGCTCATCTGACAAGTCATCGTATTGCGGGTATTTTTTACGGAATTCTTGAAGCTTTCCCATTAGCGAATTCCAACCGGGTCATTGCTATTCTGTTGAGAATTTTGCGTCTTGTCGAAGATACTGCCGCGAACGATGTTGCTAAAATCCATGTCGCGTTTTTTGGCAATGCCCTTGTAAAATTCATACTGTTTGCGGGCGCGCCGTTCATATTGTTTGTACACGCGCTCTGATACCTTTTTGAATTGCGCGGCAAGTTCTGGTCGCATACCACCACGCACAAATTTATTCCATGCATCAGACAGCATCCGTGCGGCCGGTCCGGCACTTTTTGATGCCTCAACCTCACTGCCTCTAACAACAGATTGCGGGTCAAGCATTTTCATAAAACCAAACACAAGAGACAACGTATCTGGCCCCGTATCTTTAGATGCTTGGATTTGCTCGTTGAACTGCTTGATTTCTACAAATGGAGCGAGCTCTTTCGTTGCCTCTTTTCTCAGCCCAGCTTCAGCCGAATTGCGCTGGTTTAAGTCTTTGTAGGTATTTTGTTGCGACGTTTGCCTGTTGCGGCCCAGCACAAAATCCTGAAATTCTTGCGTGCCTGGCGTTAACCCGAATCTTTGCGCCGCCTCCGCCCTTATCTCATATTGATTGGCACGCTGCCTGCTTGCCTTCTGTTCGGCCAATTTAAATTGGTCACGTCGAAGCTGCAAATCTAGGTCATATTGTCTGCTGCGTTCTTCTTCAGCCGCTGCTTCGCGCGCATCACGCGCTGTGCGAGCTTGATATTGCGCGACGATGTCGCCAGCTGCTTGTCGTGTCATGAACGGCAAGATGGCTTGTATATTTTTGGGCAATGAGCCCACAACCTTTGGGTCCCTCATAAGTTGAGCAAACCGCTGTTGCCCAGCTCGCTCTTGCGCGTCGCGGTCCATTGCGCGGCCTGCGTTTATCAAGCCAGTGTTGCTCGGCGCGCCGCCCATCATTCCGAGGCCGTTAGCAATCAGCGCCAATGAGCTGCCGAAATTATTGGGAAGCTGCCCTAGAGCCCCAAAGGGGTTATTGGTCTTCATTACTCACCTCGCTTTGAGCCTGTTGATGACGCCAACAGCAAAAAACTGAGCCATTCTTGTGTAGAAAGTGACAGCACCCTTCAAGGTTTTGTCCAAGCCACGGCCATATCTGACAAAACGCTGAAATTCATCATAATGCTTTGAAGCCGTGCCGTTCGCGACAGCACGCTTTGACAGTGCTTGATACCCAAGCCTGACAGTCTCCCCTGCCCAGTGGTTATGAAGCGCGCGCTTGCACCACAATTCCGCTTTCGCTTTATCCAGCTTAGAAAATGCGCCACTGCTCACCGCGTCAGTCGCAATGTAACATTTACTAGGATCGCTCGGGCTCGCTGCCTCTTGTGAAAAACTAACTCGGCCGTCAGGGGTCCAGGTCGCGGCAGTCCGAGTTCCTGTTGACTTAGCCGCACCTTTAGAACTGCGACTGCTAGAGCTTCGGCCTCTGCTGCCACCTCTAGAGCTGCTTGATCTACTTGTGGTTGGGGCTGGGGCTTCCAGCACTAAACCACCAAGTCTGTCGGCCCGCTGAGCCTTTGCTTGGTTAGCTTCAAGAGCCATCATTGAGTTGATCGCAGCCCGCGCTCGTTGCGCTTGTTGCTGGTCTACCGCCGCCTCCACATCCATCATTGAGGTAATTGCTCTTGGGTTTCGGCTTGGTAGATCTGGCGCTAAAGACAATGACCCTAGCATGTTACCCCGCTCCACCTGCGCAGCTTGTCCTGGACTAAGGTCGCTCAAGCCGGGCATTCCTATCGATGATATTGAAATTCCCGGTACACTGCTTTGCACCCCTGACACTATCGCCCCTGGCCCCGAAAGTGTCGCGTCGGGATCAACTGGCTCTGGTGCCGAAAAGAATGACTCCACCGGTGCTACTTGTGTTGCAGCGGATATTTGCGGAGCATTATAAGTGACAGTTGGCTCAGCTTGTTCCGTCAACCCTAACGCCTCTTGCGCAAGCGCTTCAACTGGTGACGGATTCGTGTACCCCAACGTCAATCCAGGAACTTGAGTAAACAGGCTCGGAGCAGAAAATTCTCCTAATCTATCAGGTGTTGCAGCTGGGTTCAAAAGTGTGGCCTCAACTGGAGGGGTTGCTGATATGTTTAAAACGTTTGAATTTTTCGGTCCAAACGTCGACGGGGCGACTGGGACTGGTTCGCGGTTTTGAAAAGCCGGCGATAAATTTCGCGTTGGCAACGGGACCCCGCGGCCCGTCCCTAGTGGGTTTTGGGCAGGTGCTGGCGGCGACACAGGGGCAGGGGCCAGTATGTTCTGCTCCATTAGTTCCTGTGCTTCCCGCGTTCTCCTTGCGTCTACTTCTGGTGCAGTTACTGCACGATCGAAATCATCTAGCAAACCCACTGCTCTGAGAGTGTTCTTCCCGATGGGAGTTGGCTGAGCTTGTTGCGTCAACCCTAGCGCCTCTTGCGCAAGCGACCGCGCAGCGATCGTAGCCGGATCCGGTTTGCCTTGCTGTCCGGCTGTCACCGCTTGCTGTGCTGCCATTGCAACTTCTTCCGGTGTCATACCAGCTAAACGGCCTACTTCTACAGCCTGAGTGTTTGCTGCATTCAGTGCCGCTATAGTGACAGCAGGCGAATTCGGATCAATTCCTATTTGGTTTGCCGCTTGCTGCGCTGCTGTTTCCGCGGCGTTTTCCGCTGCTAGATTTGCCTCTGCTACAGTCGCGCCTGCAGCGATCGCGTTGGAAAATGCCTCCGCCGCGGCTTGATTTGCCATCATGCCCATTGCGTCTAATTCATTGGGAGCTGGCTCAGCTTGTTGCGTCAACCCTAGCGCCTCTTGCGCATTGAATTGCTCAGCAATCGTATTAAGATTAGCTTGTGCATCGGCTTCGGCCATAACTCCCTGCAAAGAAGTCATATCCTCTGCATAGCCTTTAGGCGCGCCGAGGGCCTCCATATCAGCTGCATAAGTGTTTGCATAATTGGCCGCAGCAACTTCTCGCCCCACGTTAACAGCAGAGGCAACAGCCATGTTTTGACCTTGCGCAACCTGCGCGGCGACAGCTTCGACGGCGGCGGCGGCCGCCTCTGGGTCCAGCGTCTCCTCTAGGACTTGTGTATAAGCCAGCTGCGCACGCACTCCCGCTAATACATTTGGATTTAAACCCGCTTTTGCTACCGCTTCATAGGCTTGTCGATTCACTCCTGGTTGTCCGGAGACGGTTGGGCCGCCTAAGCTCATGCGACCGGCGTTAAGCGAATAGGCTCCCGGGGCTTGTGCTACCGGCACATTTTCATACAGAGCGGGGGCATTTGGATTTGGGGCTTGTGGAGCGTTGCGCATCGCGTCAAGCTCACGGCCTATCTTATCCAGCTCCTCTTGCTGATTGAAATTCTCCGGGGTTCTTCCCTGCATTTCTGCATTCAACGCGCTGTTCGGATCGGCCAATTCCTTAGCGATGTCGTCCATGATGTCATCAATATCGGCCATCTTGTTGCCTTGTTGGTTGTGCCAACTTGCGCTAAGTCGCAAGGGGATTTGTTGTGCAGATTTGGGCAGTCGTTGTTTTAAGTGGAATGCCTTTAGTTGTAGACCGATTAGGCCCAACCATAGTTCAAGGCTTTTTCACACGCGAAGAATGCGAAAAAACTAAAAACGCTATTTTAACAAAACACGCGCGCTTGGTTTCTTTAGGGTTTTGCGTTAAACGTAGAATTCTCGTAAAAAGATACCGGCCAAAACCAGCTTAAAGCCGACTAGAACCCGCGCATAATGCTGCCTATGCCCAAGCCAATTGAACCAAGCCCGCCCAGGAACCCGGTGTTAGGCTGCGTTTGAGTGCTTGTAGATGTATCTGTGCCCGTCCGGAATGATTGGGTCGGATTGTTAAGCAGCCGCATCGGAAACTCTAGTGATTGAAGCTCCGGGTACAAAGTCTGATCAAGTTCTAGCTGACGCCGTAGATCTGCCTGACGTAGCATTTGGTTTGCGCGGTTAGCATATGTCTGTTCCATTTCAGCGCGGCGTTGTTGCTCCACGCGATCAGCTGTCGGCGCTGCGTTCAGCACAGTTTGAATGCCAGTTCCGTAAAGATCCTGAGCAGCGGCAAACCCTTGTTGATCCCTGCGGTTTGCTTCAGCGTCAAACATCTGCCGCTGACGGTCATAATCTTGATACCGCATTTGGTTCGCCATGCGGCCCAAGCGATCAGCGGCAACGTTGGCGAATGCCCCCGACCCCATCGAGCGGCCCGCGCCGCTGAATTGAGATTTTAGCGACGTCATAACGTCATCAGACACGTCGCTGATTACCTGATTAAGATATGGGTTTGCGTAGTCCCGCTGATAATCCGCAAAGGCCGCTGCACGTGCCGGATCATACGATTGGTTGCGATTGTTTACATAACTTGACAACGCACCGGCACCGCGCGCAGCATCAAATTGCCCGCCCGCCATCAACGGCTGGAATTGCTGAGACGTTTGCGTCGGATCGCGAAAGTAATCTTGACCACCGTTGGCGTTCGTCGCCGCAAAATCCATCATGTTCAAGCCAGTCTGATATTGCTCTGGCTCAGGCGGCCGGAACTTGTCAGCATCGCCAATCATTGGCGTGGCTTGATCAATGGTTTTTTGCAACGGAGCCTGTAACGGACCCCAAGGCTCAACGCTGGAGTTTTGCGTGTTGCTGGTTGTCGTTGTTGTTTTGCTACTCAAAGCTCAAGCTCCAGGTAATCATGGGTGTATTTCCAATGCGGAAGAAACTTTTTGAAAGCTTTGCGGAACAGGCCGGTTGCTCGTGTGCAACCATAACCCCGCGCCCAATTCAACACGGCTGGCTCAACTTCATTAATCCATCGTTTGACGTGCTGGCCAGTCACAAACAAAATGTTTAGCCAGCGATCGCCCAACGCAGTCTCGATCAACTCCACGCCTATCAACGCTCTAATTTCCTCACCGCGTATAATTGCGACCAGATACACCCTCACATTCGGATCAACTAACACCTTAAAAAGGCTGTTAGGTGTGTGATCTTTCATGCCAACGTCAGCAAGCATTGGCTCAATTTCCGCCCACCGATGGACAATATGCACTGGCGTTAACAACGCGGGTTGAAATTTGGGCGAAACTGCCTGCGGGGTTGAAGATTCCTGCGCAACCGCGCCGACATCATCCGCAAAGACAAAAGCGTCATCCGCCTCTAACGTCATAATCAAATGTCCGATCTGCTTGGCCGTTATTCGCGTGCGTTAGCGTGAACGATGTTGATGTTACGGCAGACACATAGAGCGTCCCCGATCCTTGTTCCGCAGCCGCGTTTGCTGTTGTAGGTGTTAAGAATATTTTGGCCGAACTATTCATGTTGGCTGCAGGTGTTACGGTCGTTGTCGTTGCGCCCGCCGTGAGCGTGACTGACCCGGTAGAATTAGAGCGCCCCACAATCAATTGATTGATGGCAAAGACGATGGTTCGTATGACCGTTTCGTGCGGCTGCAGCGCCCTCATTGCACGCCTGCCGGCACGCTATCCGTCTCAATGCCTTTGGCCAACGTCCATGTTGATGCTGCCGGAACACGGATGCGCGCACGAATATAATTTCCCGACGCCCACGCCGGCGCAACGCCTGTTGTTTCCAAGCTTTCAGCCAAATTGAAACTGACCGTATCACCGTCACGCTCACGCGCCGCGATTTCAACCGTGACGGCCGTGCTATCAATGTGTGGCCTGGTCCCCGTGATCAGATGGCGGCTTCTTGGATCGTTGCCGTCCGCGGTGACAAATTCCGCTGCCATGGCCGAACCGGTGAAATATGCAAGCTTGTTATCCGCTTGAAAGATTCCGACCAAAGGCGCCCCGCCTTTCCAATAGTCGGCATCTAGCGAAAACGGAAGCGCATCCAGCGTCCCAAAGCTATCCATACTATCGAGATCAGTGCCTTGCGTCAGCCACCGCGCTAATGTGTAAGCGGTCACGTCGATGTAGGCCGCCTCGTCAATTGCATAATCGTAAACAATGATGCGATCGGGCGTCGTATCGTCAACGGCGCTTTCGCTTACATAAGCCAGCATGTAGAGATTTTTTTGCGGTGCTAGCGCGCCCATGCATAGCGATTGCGAGCCGTTACGCATGTCCTTGACAAAGAAATCTCGCCACTTCCCGACACCAACTGGCTGCGATTGACCAGAGACCAAATTCATCCGATACACGCCATCGACGCCGACATAAAAGGCTTCGCTTGCACTGTGCACAAGGCTATCCGGCGCAAACAGACCGCGACCCGCTTCAACTTTATCGAATTGAAATATTTCACCGCTACCCGGAACAAACGTCATGCGCGTGACGCTGTCCCGCTGGAAAATATACCCAACCTCGCCGCCGATCAGGCCGGTGATTGGGCCGCCATCGGGCAGGCTATTCACATCCGCAAGAGATGAGCCGCCAATCGTCCAATCAGCGCTGTCATTAATGTTTGACCATTGCACAGCCTTGTTATCTGCTGAGGTATGTCCACACACGACAAAATCTCGAACAACCGCCAAATACCGCGCCTTCGGTGGTGAACCGCCAAGATCCTCAAAATTCGTTGACGATGTCATGTTGTAAGTCTGAATATTGTCAATGTAATTCGTAGCAATAATGTTAGGCCCAAACTCCACAAACCGCCATCGCTCTGGACTGGCGCCAGCGTATGCCCCGCCCGACGTTCGCGTCACGTCAGACCAAACATCCCCTCCCCCTAGCTTGTAGAGAGCCGTTTGAGTTCCAGCAATGCTCAACACGTTGCCGCTTGTATCCAGCAGAGAAACCGCGCCGCGAACTTGCGATCCAACGCTTGATCCAACCGCAACCGGTTGCAAAAACGGCGCAAAACCAGCCGCTACAGGCTGCACGTTTTTTGCAACCTTTAGAATTTGCGCGTTGACGCCGTCTGCATCGGGATGCCAGCGGCCAAACGGAATGAGACGGTTCATTGTCATGAGCCGATTGAAACCCTTGCGCGAGCGATTGTTTTGCCGCCCCGGCGGTTTGCGCGTTGCGTACGGTTCGCACCACTTACCGAGCTTCTAAATCTGGCCAAGTGAGATTGTGCAACTGCATCTCGCATAAAGCTAAACGCTTCAAATAACGTCGCCCCCAGGTAGATGCTAGGTCGCGCCGTCAGCACCACGTTTGTTGTATTACTCGACGTGATACCGGATGGCCGCGCATAGTAAAGAATACGCAAGTTGCCGGTGTAACCTCCGGGAGCCGTGCGAATTGTGTTGCCTTCGATAGTGTACCATCTGGGATTGCCGCCATCCCCTGAGGCTAAACGTAACTCGAACGCATCAACGCTTAACGGTTCCAGCCCTATTCTATCGCTTTCACGGCTGAGCGAACGGACGCCCACGCTATCAGCCGGAATCGTACCTTCGCCATCTGTAAACGCGATTGTGCTTCGCGTTACCATTTCATCTGACCGAAGCGGCTCGCTGTAGAGCGGATCATTGAGATCGCCAACGCCGTTGAAAATACGATCTTCCGCCAAGCTAATAAAGTCTTCAACCTGATTGCCGAACAGCGTATCTGTCCTGGAGCAATCCGCCTGAACTTTCGCTTTAAGCGTCGCAAAATCTGTGATGGCCAAGGCATTAGGCTCGCAAAGTTGTGGTCTTCAAAAAGCGATAATCGGGATCGTTTAAAAGCTTCATTGTTGCTTTGACGTGCTCGCGATCCCCGTACACATTCACTCCATGATCATCCAAAAACTTCAGGACAAACACGTTGGGAATATGTGCATAAATCCAGTCGCCGTCATTTGTGCGAAGGGCATCCGGGTCCGAATGCTTACTCTTGTTTTGCTCGATGATTTCAGAGACATCTTGCTCGGTATAAAGCTCAAACCCTGTCGGGGTGTCTTCGTACCAAGTTCGCGTTTTTGTCGCCGCGTCGTACGAAAATAACCGCCGATCACTCATCGTGAATCTCCCCATTCGTTTCGCGTAACATTTCGCGTGTTTCCGGGGATTGACGATCGAAATCAGTCATGACCGAGTCAGCTTTTTGCTTGGTGAGCTGGCGTAATTTCGCGGCGTGCTGCTCGGCAATTTCCTGCTCGGTTGCTTCAGGACTCAGACCATCGATAACAACGGCAAGACCGCGCTCAACAAAAATCGCAGCCGTCTCCGGACAGCAATCCTCGCCAACGATCAGACGATCACCGCACATGTGCTTTCGGCCAGCGTCACCTGTAACCCGCTTGCTTGTAATTTTGATGTGCGAAGGCGCGGCCGCTTTTGGCGGCCGGCCCCTCTTCTTGGTAGGTTCAGTCATATTTACCTTTATGAGGTTGTGAGATCTGCAACGACGCCATTTGCAGCTTCGTCGAGACTTGCAAGCGTGTGCTCAACTTTGAGCATGCGCTTTTCTGCGTGACCCGTTCGTGCCAGTGGCATGGTCTTGAACGGTTGAAGCATCATTACCTGCCACTTCGACGGATCGATCACATAAGCATCACGAGCCGAGCAGAAGCGGTTAGGAATGATGCGGTGTTCGCCAAAGTCCGACACGTAGACATCAGCCGCGCCGAGAATGACGGCTTGGCTGCGGCCACGGTTTTCCCGGTATTGTGTTGCAATGCCAGAAAAGCCTGACGCTGCTTGCTTGTTAAAGCCGCCGACCATAATCACGCTAGGGTCGCCGCCGGCTTCCCAAACGCTCTTGATAACGGGTTTAAGCAAAGCCTCAGTGAACGCCCGCTGCGTTCCATCGGTTGCAGCGTCAACGATGTTGGTGCCTGTGTTAAAACCACCATCAGCGCCGCCTACGCCACGATCTGTGTTAGTTTCCATCCACGTAAGGCAACCCGCAAGCTCACCAGCCGTTGAGGCGTTACCGACGACGGAAGCGTTGTTGCGCGTGAGCGCGGCTTCCATGTCCCGCTTTAGCTCTTGGCCCGCCTTGGCGGTCTGGTATTTAAGCTCTGACGAACGGCCAGCAGTGTCAACCGCGTTAGCGGTATCCGACACGACAATCGTCTTGTCTTGCAACTGCACGTAGTTGGTTAGCCGCGTCGGGTCTGAAAGCGTATCGCCCTCAACGTCGAAGCCTTCCACTTGCTTGTTGTCGCCATCTGCGGCCGCAAGCGTGTCTTTTTGCCATGCTGGATTACGGCTCGTCGTCTTTGCCTTACGAATAAGAGAATAGAACGGGGTTTCAGTTGGCGAAATGTTAGTGATGATGTCTGAAAGGTCTTCTTTAATCCCGACCACGTCAAACGTCTGCAGTGTGCCTGTAAACAGGGATTCAGCCATTTTATTTTCACTCTATAAAGGGCGCAATAGCATCAGCGGCTGAATTAAGAGAGCGCTCTTGAAAGTGCCGCTTTATTGTTTTGTGTTGCGCGCGTTGTTGAGATGAACGCCCGTCTGTTCCTTTTGAACGAACGAGCTTCGGTTTTGCTTTCACCTCTTTTGCAACGCCTTTGGCTTGCCTCTCGAGGTTATAGAAAGCGAGCGCAGCTTTGATCACTTTGAACGCACCAGCGTTCCTGAGGCTATCAAACACTGCTGGTGATATGCCGAATCCTGCCTCCAAGTCTGACGCCGCTTGAATCGCGACAGCTTGGTCTCCTAATTCTGGCCAAAAATCGAGAATTTTAGCGCGTTCACGCTGCCAGCGGACGTCGTCCAATTCATCCCGGCGCCGTTGTTGCTCTTGCAAAGCCGCGTGTCGCTCTTGATTTGCTTGTTCATGCTGCTGTTGTAGCACTCGCGCGTTTTGCATCTGCGCGTAATAAAGCTCTGGATCGTAATATTCTGAATTTGGGTTGAGTAGCTCTTCGCTAGGCGCTTGAACCGGAACTGCAGCTTGCCATTGCGCTATCGCGTCTTGATATTTCTGCAACGCTTGAACGTGCTGAATGGCTTGCTGGTCCCAATCAACCGGCGGCGGCTTAACAGATTTTACATTTTCAAGTTCCGCCTGCAATTCATCAAATTGCTCGTAACGATCTAACGCTTCTTCAAGTTTAATACGGCGCGGCTCTTCCCCTTCTTGAGAAGCCGGGATCTCAATGTAGTCCCCGAGGTCCACATCTTCCGAGTCCTTGTTTACGGTTTCCGCAGGCTTGTTTACTGCCTCGGCCTCAACCGCCTCTACAGGCTCATCAGCTGTTAACTCAGGTTCTGGTTTTTCGTTGGGTTTAACTTCAACCGCCTCTGCCTCTTGGACTTCTGCTTTTGCAAAGCGGCCAAGATCATCTCGTGGCGATCCCAGATCGATAGCGCTATCCGGCATGGCCAAAACGGCATCCTGAAGGCTAGGACCCTGCTCAATTGGCTGTGTATCACTCATTTGTTCATTTCCTGCAATTCGGCGGCGGCTCTTTCACCCCGCACTACCCTGCCCGTCATGCGGTCAATAAGATCGTCCAACGCCTGCAACTGAAGGGCGCTTGCACGCCGCCCGTCATCATCAGTCGGAGCGCAACGCGTCATTTTCCGGATGAGTTGATCGCGCTCACGTGCTATATCTTTTTGAACAACTGGAAGCTCGAACAGCTGTTTTACTTCGTGCGCAACTTGAGCCTGATCATTGAGGCGTTGGGCTTTCGTTCTTCGTGAACTCACTTGTGCAGCTCCCCGCCTGGCCTAAATCCATCCCCGGATCCGTTCATTGCTGCCAAACTCATCTCATCGTTTGCGCGCTGCTCAGCCAGTTCACGCTCCTGCATCATGCGCAGCTCGGCGATCTCGCGCTCGCTTTGCAATCTCAACTCTGCAATTTCGCGTTCGCTTGCGAGTTTTGCTTGTTGCAACGCCAATTCATTTTGCAGTTTCATTTGCTGCAGCGCCTGATCTGTATCAGCTTGGCGTGCCGCCATATTTTCCTTGAATTGCATTTCCATCGCGCGGGCCTGCGTTTCAAATTGAAGCTTGGCTTGAGCTAGCTCAGCGTCTGCCATCGCTTTTTGCTGTTCCAGCTGCATTTTTGCGGCAGCTTCTGCAGTTTTCGGATCTTGCTGCTGCTGAGCTAGTTGCTGGTCCATTCCTGGGGGAATCGACTTGAAGAACCGCTCTGGATTTTTAAAACCGCCTTCGCGCGCAATGTCCTGCAGGGTTTGCACGTATTCGCTAAAGCCAACCACAGGATTGCCCGATCCGAGATATTGATAGATTTGCTCTTGCTTGGCAGCGATCATGCTGAGCTTTTGCAATCGCTCTTCCCGCGTTTCGGCGGCCACCCCAACGTGGATTTTAACAGTCAGATC
>Ga0208542_1000796_pt1 | contig 14045 bp, 6 predicted proteins | sample DEB08_DNA_3_FD_185495 | JGI IMG/M metagenome (GOLD analysis project Ga0208542, IMG submission 185495) | Aqueous microbial communities from the Delaware River and Bay under freshwater to marine salinity gradient to study organic matter... | ecosystem: Environmental > Aquatic > Marine > Coastal ... | reverse complement strand
CGCTACGGGAGGGGTGGGTTACATAACCTGCCCCTCTTTCTTTTTGTACCTTTGTTGTAGAATGAAAACCTTTATCACTACCCTCCTGCTTGGGGCGCTCTTCGTGTCTTATGGTCAAGAGTGCTCTTTGTTAGTCCCTGATAACGTGAAAGTTATGGGGATGAATCGAACTGATGTTAACCTCGCTGAGGTTGACACAGTGGTACTACCCATTGTGTTTCATATTGTACACACTGGGGCTGGCGAAGAGAACAACATCTCTGACGCACAGGTATACTCTCAGCTTGATGTCCTCAATGAAGAGTTTGCAGATAGCAAGATTCAGTTTTGCATGGCTGCACGAGATCCTTGGGACAATCCCACCGACGGTATTACTCGCTTCGATGGGAGTATCTGGGAGGACTACTTGTATGAGGGAATCTCCAACGGCAACGACCCTGACGCTAAGGACCAAGAGGATCTGAAGGAGGCTGTTGGTTGCTGGGATCCATATCAGTACCTAAACATATACGTAGTAAACGAAATCAACGGCAACGACGGCGGCTGGGGAATCCAAGGGTTTGCCTACCTCGGACCTACTGGTGACTGCCGTGACGGAGTCGTTGTGCTTTACAATACGGTGGGTACTGTGGGTGTACAGAAGCCAGGAAGAGAGCTTGGATTCACGACTGTACACGAGATTGGACACCACCTCTCGCTTTGGCATACCTTCTCCAACTCTTCTGGATGTGGGGAAGAAAGCAACTGTGAGAATCAAGGGGACCAAGTGTGCGACACCCCTCCTACCTACGAAAACTCAAGCTGCACCCTGCCAAGCTGCCCTGAAGCCATGGTAGAGAACTTCATGGACTACACCCCAGAGACGTGCAAAGACAGCTTTACTGTCGGGCAGTCAGAGCGTATGCACGAGTGCCTCCAGACTGTACGCACGGGTCTTGTAGACAACATGAACTGCATCCCTCCTATGCAGTACGACGCAGCCCCTACGCTGGCTACATACCAGCAGCAGTGGTGTACTCCCAACCAAGACATCTGGATTCAGATCAAGAACTTCGGGAGTGACATGATTGACATGCTGGATGTAGAGCTGTTCTGCAACGGCATTCAATATGATGCAGAGGTATTTGATCTTTTGCCTAACGTAGCACAAGAAGTTTTGTTTGAAGGCGTCTATGTTGACGGGGCTCAATGGTTTGAGGTTCAAGTAGTCGGTGCTCAGAACGATTATCTTGAGAACGACTACGCCTCTTGGCCTATCGAGACCACATCAGGTAGTTTGATGAGCGTGGTAGTATCAACTGATACTTGGGCGAACGAAACGGACTGGGTTATATACGACGGCGCTGGTGAAATTCTTATTGGTGACGGGAACTACCCGCTCGGGCAGGCTAGTTACGTATATGAAGCGTGCATCTACGACGAATGCTACGACGTAGTTATCGAGGACTCTAACGGAGATGGGTTCTGCTCGTTTGATTTTAATGGAGACGGTGTGTGCGACATAGGTGGTGATGGCATAACAGCAACGGTAGGTAACGACACGGTTTTTACGACGGGCTTTGGGGCTTCCTTCGACGTATGGGAGACATCGTTCTGCAACACCCTCCCCGAATGCCCATTGGACTTAGATGGAAGCGGAACCATAGGCAATGGCGACGTTCTCATTATGCTGTCTAACTACGGGTGTCAAGGTGTTTGTGACTACGACATTAACAACGATGGAAATGTAAATGTGCTTGACCTTCTAGAAATGCTTGCATCGCAGGGTGATTGCCCAGTTGAGCAAGATTTCAGTATTGGGACGTACAAGGACTTGACAGTGGGTAGCAGCGACGGATTCTCTTGGCCTTCAGGACCGCCACGCATCTACGACATTCTTGGAAGAGAGATTGACAAGCCTTTTGACCAGTTGGCTACTGGGGTATATATCTTGCGCTGGAAGCGCGTAACCAGAAAAGTATTCGTGCAATGAGAAAGTTGATTTGGTTTTTGATGCCGCTGCTTTCTTATGGGCAGTGTGACATGGAGATTATTGGGTTCAACCCTATCTCCACAGACATGACGATCGCCATCAATGGTGGTTACTGCAGCCCTGAAGCTGGCGACTCTATCGGTGAGTTCCTGCTTGGTATAGCCTTCAACCCAGCACTCGATGACTACAGCGAGTTCCCTTGCTTCTACGACAACGGATGGGCATTGCTTATCTTCCCTCTCGACTTCCCTGGATTTGAGGTTGGCCAAGGGAGTGACAACATCCTCCAAACAGGAGACACGATTTCATTTGCGCTTGACGAAATCCCTGCCTTTGGTAGCGGCACGGCTGCGTGCTGGATAGACATCATGCAGAGCGGAGCGTACTACGAGGAGTGCTTGGTCATCTCTGTTTGGCAAATCAATGACTCAGATGCGCTTGATGGGAGTTCTGGTCTGGCAGGCTTTCCATTCCCCGATGCTGATGTGATGAACTCGTGGATCATGTGGAGCTTGAACGGAGCGTGCTCCCCACCGCCTCCCCCCATCGTGTACGGGTGTACTGATATGTTCGCATACAACTACAACTTCGCTGCGTCTCAAGACGACGGGTCGTGCATCTACCAAGGATGCCAAGACCCCTTGGCTCTTAACTACTGCGAAGACTGTGAAGTTGAAGGGGAGTGTATCTATGACTCACCCGCTGGCGAAGATTGCGGCGACCCGCTTGTGTTTATCCCCAACACCTTCAGCCCCAACAACGACGGCCTAAATGATTACTGGAAGCCAGTGACTAGGCCTGAGTGCTGGCTCACATGGGAGCTGCGTATCTACAACAGATGGGGCACTCTCGTTTGGGCCAGCTTCGACCCTAGCGATAAGTGGATAGGGAACAGGCTTGATGCCTTTGTTCCAGACGGCGTATATACGTGGGCGCTCAAGGCCAAGACCTTTGAGTCTACTAAGGTTATTGATACGGCTGGGAACGTAACGGTGTTCCGTTAATCACAATCCTTCTGACGCAGTTCATCTACTAGGGCTTCTAGGTGGTCTACGCTTTTTTCTAAGTGATTTAGCCTAAGGTTTTGCTCTGCGTCATCAGGCAGGCTGCCCATCTCTCCTCTAGGCCACTTGATCCTGAACTCTGAGTTGAGCTCTATTTCTTGGTTGTGCCGCATCTTGTCGATCTCTAGATGCGATATCCTCTCCATGATTGTGAAGTACCCCCACACAGCTCCCCCAACTCCAACTACAATCTGAATTAACCACTTGATATTTATGCCAAAGCTCGTGCTGTCGTCTAGCTTCATTGAACCTGATTCTTAGCCAGAAGAAGTTTAATCTCCTGAATATCAGCCATAAGTTTTTTGAAATCAGATTTAAATTCTTTGTTGTCTACTTCGAGTGCGTAGACCCTAGAGCTAAGCTTGTTGTAGTCCGCCTGAAATTTAATCCACCCCATCACCAGCGCACCAGCTACCGTCAAAAATTCAAAGTGACTAAGGTTCTCAAACATTATTTCTTAGCTTTTTCTATAGTCCTACCAGCGAAGTATGCGCCAAATGATGTTAGCATTAATATCTCCAACAAAGATACATAAGAATCTTTGACGTTAAATGGCAGATAATCAAGGGAATCCAACACCATAGTCACCATAAACATAGTCATCAGAGCTATCAAAGTAACTGGTCTTATGTACTTTGCTAGCTTGATGTCGCTGTTCATATCGGCCTTCCAGCGCTCTGTTACGTTATTCTGAAACGCAATCTCTGCCTCCACCATAGCTTTGGCTTCTGCTGGGTCAACATTGGGTTCGTTGTCAAGCAAGTTCTTTACTATGCCGAGAGCTCCTTGATCGGGCAAAAGATCCCCAACCGTGTCTAGGACGGAGGGGGCTTTATCCTTGAGCCACTTGCCAAGGTTGGTGTTCTTTATCTTATTGTCCTCTGAGTTTTTCATGTAATGCGTTGTATTCCATAATCAATATGCGCTCCTTCTCTTGCAGCTCAGCGCTCTTATTTACTCGCTGAACAAATGGAAGGTCTTGGGCAGCTCTTCGCTCTTTGCGCAGTACCTTTAGTTTCTTTTCTACGCTTTTAATCTTCTTGTCCAGCTTGACGATGCCGTTGTATCTGTCGATATTCTTAACATCTGCCTCCTTTCTCTCTTTGTAAAGCTGAAGTACTTGCTCCTTGTTGCTATCATAAAGATCAAAATCGTAGTACTTTGAGGGCTCACCATACACTTTGCGGAGGAATGGTATATCATTAGCCTCAAGCTTTACCTTCTCTCCGTTTCGTATCATCTCCTCAATGCTATATGCGGTTTCGAAAGTTCTAAATCCAAACTGCCCAAGGCCTCCGATGTAGTATTCAAATGGATACCAGAACAGGTCTGGGTTCAGGTCTACAGAACCGCTTACCATCTCGCTGCCACCCGTGGCACTATTCATCCACTGGAAGAACTGCTTTATGACGCGGGGAGATCTGAATGCGAGCTCGCTATCTGGGCGCTTGGCCCCAACAGGGAACTGCTCTTGGTGAACCTTAGACCCAAAGTATGTTTCATTGACAGCGATCTCCACGAGCGGCTTGAGTGTCGTGGGCGCGACACCCTTCGCCAAATATTTAGCGAAGTTTTCAGACTGACCGAAGCTGATAGGAGAGAATGAGCTGAAGGCAGAGTTAAGGACGAACCACATAGCCTCGTCAGCATCTCTCTGCCCAGCCATAGTCTCAGCCAAGGCGGTCCCCATATTTGAGAACAGGTTATACCCGTAAGGCAAAGGTATCTTGATGTAATTCTTTCCGTCGTACATCATGATCAAGTTCCGCTCCTTCTCGTAGTCAGGAATCTTGTTGTAGAACAGCACGCCATCTTCGTCTTCGTCAGACAGAGCCATGTTGATCATAGCCAGCATGCCAGAAGCAAGACCCAGGCCGATTACAATGCGCTGCGGACCGCTTAGCTGCTTGCTAATCGTCCCGTCAGGGTTTTGCACTTGCTTCAATGTAGAAAGAGAGCGCACGATTCTGGTACTACCCTGAATCGAAGCGTTGAAGAACAAGTAGTATGCGTTAGCTACGGCTCCAAACTCACCAGATTTGTTGAAGTTTACGGTGATGTTCTTAGCAAGCTGAGCTGCGTCAGCTCTCTCTACACCAGCTTCACGAGCCTCAACATATGCCGACAACCTGATGCTGTTCTCGAAAGCGTCGTTTACGTTCTCGATGTGAGCAAGACTGTTCTTTTCCATCCACTTGATGGCTTTGCGAGCTTTATTTTTTTCGCTTGTCTCGTTGTTTAGATCTTCCGCAATCTCTTGAAGGGGCTTAATAAACCCCCATCCAGTCTGACCTCCGTCCTCCTTAAACTCAGATAAGTACTTAGCTATTACTGGATCAAGTTCTTTTCCTAGTACATCACTCTTGAGAAGAGCCTTCAATGTTTGTGGCGTGCGCGTTATGATCTTTCTAGCTACTGCATGCTTATCCTTAATGGCTCCATCTGGCAAATCAGCTTCCGCTATGGCATTAGGTATGGCGGACAAGATATCGCGAGAGAAGTTAGAAATAATAAACTCTGGGTTTCTCGTGGTGAAGGCGGCTCTCAAGAAGTTTGCTGGAGCAGCCATAAGCCTTGACAGTCCGTCGAGCTTTTGGACGCCCATGCCCTTGAGGTTCTTAGCGAGAGATGCGTCCTTAAAAATGATAAACTTCTGCTCACCATTGATACGCACACCTACCGCTCTGTCTGGGTCGTTGACTGGGATGTTGTCAGATGTATTCCACAGGTTAGTGTTGGGATTCTCTTTGACGAGATTAAACAAGGACTGCAAGGCCTCGTTTCTACGTGCCTTAATCTTTACAGCACCGTTCTGTTGGATGACCTGAGCGACGATGTTTTCAGCCATCGTCTTTCTACCCTTAGCCTTCTTGGTCGTAGACCCCTTGACGTGAAATCCAATACCTCCCGTTGGGTATGGGTAGTTGTCTACATCTTTGGAGTCGGTCGCCAACCCCCCGAGTGGGACGTAGTGCTTAAACATACGCTCGAACGAGTCGATACGGACGTCAGACTCAAGTCCAAACTTTCTCATTGTGTCACGAGTATCTTGTGAGATCTCATCCACAATAGCCGCAGACTTCTCAAGCGATGCCACTTGCTCTGGAGTAAAGGAGGCCATAATTTCTGCTGCCTCTTGGTCTGATATACCCGAGCCATTCTCCACTCCATCTCTATCCTTGAGCATAGCATTTCTCTCTGCTGCGTGACGAGCATACATAAAGTCCGTTAGCATACCAGAGTCAACCTTCCCGTCAACCATAGACTTCTTCAGGCTTTCCACCTTAGTTTCAAGCTTTTCCAAGTCGTTGTGTGCCTTGCCATACATAAGCTCTTCCGCCCTCTTGAAGTTCTGATCTCCTTCAACTCTTGAACCACGAGCACGCTCGACATCTTCCTGCATCATCATGACAGGCGCGAACTTGTCTTGGAACTTGAGGCGGAACCAGTCGAACTTCTGCTGCAAAGCAGAGCGATCACGAGGTGCCCACGTATTGTTCTGAACAGAGTCTAAAGCTATTTCAGCAGTGTCAGCAGTATCATCGAGCGAAACCTGATCGGTTGGGTCGACGGGTATAGTTGTAATTTGAATAGCCTGTCTAGCCATTCTCAAAGACTGGGATATCCCTTTGCTCTCGCTTTGGAGGTCCTTAATCTTTTTAGCGTGTGTTTTAAGAGCGTTTTCAAGCCCCATAATTTCAGCAGATATCTTCGTATAAGTAGTTGAAGATCCAGCCTCTTCTGCGCCTTTAAGGTCTTTATTCAGAGATTCGAGCTTGCTGATAGCATCGCTATACCTAATCCACTCTTGATTTTGAATGCCTCTTTTGTTAGGATAACGTATCACAGGTACAGCCTCCATGAGTTTCGATTCATCGTCAATGAGGGCCTGAGCCTCGGACATTGTGATCGAGTCTAGATTAAGCTTTTTAGCTATGCTAGCGACGGTTACATCTCCAGCAACCATGTCGTAAGGGATGCTTTTTGGCAATCCGAAAAACTCTGTTCCGTCTCCAGATATTAGGGCCTTGTCAAAAGGGGCATCTATTGTCTCTATATCAAGAGCTGTTTCAACACGAGCAAGATTAGGTTTGTCCCAGTTGCTTACCCTCATTGGAATTTCTACGAACCCAACTATATCAGCCGTCGGAACATTGGTGAGCCCCTCTGCCTCAAGGCTAGACTTTATGTCTGAAGTGGTTCTACCGAACTCCTTTCCAGCAGAATCTTTGCTACTGCTGAACATGGCTGTAATAATCTCATTATTACCTCTAATAGACATCCCCTTCATACCCTCAATAAGCTCCAAAAACAGAGCATCTCTGTTTTCTGAAAGAGCTATTCTTGAGAAGTCTGGGAAGGCAACGGTTGTCTCACCGAAGTTTTCAGACAGAGCCATAACACCAGTTCTCTTTTTTATTGTGCCAGCCGAGGTGTGCCCACCATAAACCTTGTCAATGAGGTTAAGCAGCACTTTTGAAGACCTGCCTGGTCCAGACTCTCTTGATCTGAGCTTTCCTTCTGGATCAGAAAAAAGGCCGCTGGTGAGCTTTTTAGAAAACACCTCTCCGAACTTCTCCAAGAACATCTTTTTCTGGTCTTCGGAGAGAGAGTTGTAGTGATCAGCTATGTCGTCAATGGCTCTTGGGTTTGACAGGACAGAGTCAGACTGAACACTAATCAAGCCGATCACTGTTACGTTCGATGACTTTTCCTTAAGGGCCTGCTTTTTAGCGGCCCTTTCAAGCATGGCAATCATCTCTCTAGCCTGAGACTCTGTAGCGTGAGAAGACACGGCATTTTTGGTGTCGTATCCAGGTCCGCTAGACACATCTGTTTTATCGTACTGCCAAATGAGAGCCTCCTTGCCTTTGTGTGGGTCAAGTCTTTTTGTCTTTATACCCGCTTCACTCCACATCTCTTCAAGAGGAGCTCCCTCAGACGAGTCAATAGAATCAAGTACAAAGCCTTCTCCAACGTCGTCAGAAGTAGACGCATTCGTGTCTGGCCTTAGGCCCTTAAAAAACGTAGTTGCATTGTCTGGCCTTAGGCTCTGTAAAAAGCTAGTCCCCCTAGGGGTGCCAATGTATTTTGGATCTATGAGGCCTTTTTCTTTTGGGGCTGGGCGTGGGCCCATAACCCTCTCTCTAATATCCTCGTACTTCTTGGCTACTGGTTCTTTCCTAGATCTCAGTTGGTTGAGATCACGCATAGCTCCTCTAAGCTCCTCGATTCTGTCGAGGTCTGCTTGATCCATTGGAATTTTGTCTAACCCATATCTAGCCTCTCGATTAAGTAGCATATTTAGCTCTCCATAAATACCATCGATGGCTGTTTGATACGCGAGAGAACTTCTAATCTCCTTTTGAGTAAACGAGAAAAGCTTAGGTTCCATCTCAATCACATTGCCATCTGCGTCTTTCTTCGGGTTGGGGTTGTTGATCTTCTTAACGGAACCGTCGTCACCTTTATATGTGACGTCATAAATCCAATCGTGCCTCCCGTTGCCAGTTTGTTGAGCCCAGTAGTTCCTCCAGTGCCAGTAATCCTTAATACGAACCGTCTTCTCCTGAGGCGTTCCTGTGAACTCACCCCATCTGTTTGGGTACACGACCTTAAAAGTGACGAGCTTGTTCTGAAGATCTGGGTATGCACGAGAGCGATTGTCCATCGCTGACGTTTGGGCGTCAGCTTCGGCCTGCTCAGCTACGTTAATTTCGGAACCAACCTCAGAGCCAGCAACAAAAGCCTCCATAACTGCGAGGAGATCGGAGTCGGTGTTGATGAAGTATTGGTCTGCGTATCTGCCGTACTTTTTGTTGAAGATGTCGTTGAAGAAATCTTTCAGTCGCTGAATCAACCCCCTTTTTCTCAGCCTATTAAGACCGTCTTGAGTGGCAAACTGCTCCATAAAAGCAGTAATAACCTCTTCGTCTTGCAGTCTCTCTGGGTAGTCTTCATATCGCCTGCGTACTTCGAGTACGTTTTTACTCCCCCAGATATCGCTAACCTCTCTGAGCATCTGCTTTCTATACTTGGAGTTACCAAGCATATCGTGAAGCATGGCATGAATAAACTCGTGACGCACATCGGCCACAGCGCTTCCTTTGTGCAGGTTTATCTCCTTGGTCTTAGGGTTGTAGAATGCTTTGCTCTTAGTAGACTTGCGAGGGTGTGCCGCACGCAAGTCGTCCAAGGTGTCGTGGATCTTAACAGTAACTGGCAACTTAAGACCCTTGAGCAGGTTTCTAATTGGCTTGATAAGCTGCGTGGGGAGCTGTGCAATTTCGTCGTCAGTTATGTTGTCCTCTTTTGAGAATGTAAGTGGTTGACGATCAACTCTTTGCTTTGGCTTAGCTTCCGTCTCCACTTCTTGTTGAGTCGGTTCCTGCTGTGGTGCGGACTGGTCTTGCTCAATGTCGTCGTTGGTCTGCTCCGTTGTGGCCTCCAGTCGTGGTGGCTTCTGATCGATAGCGACTTCAAGGGCTCTGTAAGCCTCAGCCACGGCGTCCGTATCACCAGTATTTTCAGCTGCCTGCAGATCGCCAAGCGCCTTTTGAAGCGCCCTCTTTTTGTTGCGAAGCGCAGACTTGTGAGTCATCAAGTCATTAACAAGCTTGAGGTCGTCATCGTTTTGAGGCTCAAGTCCTTCGATACTTTCGAGGTCCGCATCGATGTCTGCTATCGTGTTGTCGATGTCTTCAACCGCGTCCTCAAACATCTCAAGAGACGTCATTGGCGCAAGACCCTTTTCGTCAAATCCTTTGTAGAGCTTGTTGCGCTCCTCCATGAGCGCTTCAATTTCCTTTTTTGCCGTATCCTTCCCCCAGTCTGTGTTGAGGCTTTTAGAGCGGATGATGGCTCTCCCAATTTCTGAGTCGAGCTCAATAATGCGGTCATACGATTCACGATCTCTACGACGCATCTTTCTGTAGTAGTCGCGTGATTTACCTACTCGATCTGCCTCTTGCTGAAGCAGGTCTTCTAGCTGAATCTCAAGAGCTTTGGCCTGTGGTGAGTTAGGCTCTACATTTTCGGATTGCTCGATGATACTATCAATCTTCTCCGCAATTTCTGTGGCAAGAGGGTGAGTTGGATCGCCAGGTCTTGACGCAAGCTGAGCTGGAGTCGGACTAGTAAAAGACCTTACCCCTGTGAGTGGCCCTCCAACGAGGGCCCCACCTACGAAAGACTCGTACAGTCTGTTCACTACATTTTCCTCCTCTCTTCCGAGAACATACTTTTCTGAAGCCATAATGAGGCCTTCTTGTATGGTCTCACTAGTTCCTTCCGCAAGTATCACTCCACCCGTCTTTACTGTACCTCTCACAAGGGCATTGCTCATGAGTTTAGAGGCTATTGGAGTTACAGCCTTGGCTGCAATTCCAGCCCCTAGACCACCTGCCCTACCGATCAAAAGGTCCCCAATAGACTCAATGCCTCCGCTCAAGAAAGAGTGGACTGCCTTTTGCTGTCCCGTTAGGTTAGGGTCGTCCTCGATGTCTTGGTATGCCTGTGATGCTCTGGCAGCAAGGTTGAGCGGAATGCCAGCATAGGGGACAAAGGTCAAAGCGAGGTACGGAGCCTGCTCAGCAAGCATAATCGACCCTTCTTCTGCAAGATCTGGAATCAGCTCAACATATTGCGCAAGGTCTAGGTCAAGCAAAGCGCTTCCCATATCTTTAACAAGCTCGCCAGCAGTCTTTTGGGTCTCCATGCTTATCCCACGAGAGATGTCACCATAGAGCTTCTCCTGCTGCTCAACCCATTCATTATCAGAGATGGATGCCGCAAAATCAAAAAGCATCCCATTGGCAGTGGCTTGAGTCTTTGTGTATACTCTTCTGCTCCACTTGGACTTTGGGAGTCCAAGCTGACCAGCGAGATCCTCTCTACCTGCTTCGTAGAACTTTGCTTGAAGCTCTGTTGCTGCCTTAGCCTGTGCTGCTTTAGCTGCCTCAAACTGACGCTGAGGTGAAGCTAATCTCAACCAAGCATTCGTTTCCATCGCAAGAAAATCAAACATACCAGTCTCATCAAGCGCATTGCTTGCTGCCTCGTACTTATCGCGAGCAGCACGCATGTCAATAAGGCCTCTGTCTATATCCTCTTTCAGTTGTTGCTGACGCGAGAGCTCCTGCCTGTTCCGCTCCTCTTGCTCAAGATCTAACCGCTTCTGCTCTCTCTGCTGGATGTCCTGCATCACAGCAATTTTGTCCTCTTGAGGGACGTCGAGATCTCTTACATATCTTGCTGCATCATTGGCGCTAAGATTGTGCTGGTAGATAAAATCCAGCAGCTCTTGTTGATTCTCGTTCATATTACGAATATACGGATCTTATGAGTTCTGCCGCTCGCTTAGCCCTGTCTACATTGCCCTGAAGGATTCGTCCGTCCTTAAGTTTTTCCTTTACTTCCGCTTCGCTTCCATAGTAGTTTTCGTACATGTCGGCTGCAACGAGCCAGTCTTCTCTGCGCCCAGACTTCATTGCTTTGCCGACTGCGTTAAGTGTATTTGGTCCTGGAGTCATAAACTGTATAGACGTGATCGCAGTCAGTATCTCTTCAGGAAGCTTCTCTACTTCTTTTACGCTTACACCCATTTGTTGCGCAATAGACGGTATGGTGTTGGATGAAATAAACTCAGCTTGTATCTGTCTAAGCGTGTCGTTAGTAAAGCCCCATGTATCAGGATTTAACCTCCCTGTATCAAGAGAATCTTGAAGAGCTGCTTGAGCTTGTGGCCCAGTAAGTTTAGTGAGTGGCTTCAAAGCTTCCATCTGTTCTTCAGGAATGTACTTTTCTAGGATTTCAAGCTTTTGCTCTATGTTACCAGCGGACGCTCCTAGATCAAGACCCCCAATAGTTACACCGCTTTTCTCGGTTTGGGGCACGTTTACAAGGATTCCATCAGCAGAGTAGCCCTCTTCTCTGAAGATGTTGTCAATCACCGCAGATCCAGCCACGTTGTCAGAATCACCTCCTCCAAAAAGCTCTTTACTAGTAAGTCTGTAGGCTTCTGCTTCAGTCATTGGTCTTGGGCCAGTAGCGTACTTTTCTTCGTACACAGGACTAGATTGCATCAAAGCTTCTTGAAACTGATTAACAGCCTTGGCCATGTCGTCTCCCCCTGGGCCAATATCAAAGCCAAAGGGTCTTTGAAGAAAGCTTCTAAGTGGAGATACTTCAACAGTGATGTCGTTCTGCTGCATGTACTTAATACCGTCTCTAATCTCTTGGGCACTGTAGCCTTCATCAGCGAGTCTTTGAACAAACTTTCTGTTGGTAATAGCGACATTCATGCCACGTCTTCCTGTAGTTGGGCTAACGATAACTGCGTTGTTGCCAGTAAGGTCAAACTGGTCTTGGATGTCTTCAACCTCTTCTTCACGCTGCTCTACTCTACGCTGGGTAAGAGACGGTCCTGCTGCTGCGCGTACATCCTCAGGAGTTACAGTAATTTGGAACTCTCGTGGAGTCTCTACGTTCTCTGAGTTAGCATAAGCCTCTGCAATACGGCGTCTGTTCATCTCGTTCTCGTGCTGAGACATACGCAAAATAGATTGCCCCTGCAAAACCGAGAACATACCGTCCTTTCTGATCTTTCCTCTGAGGTTGTTATACAGGTCATTCATCCTTGGGTCTTCTGCGTCCCCGTCAAGAACGATAAATTCTGGAGTCATAATCTTGTTTTCTTCGTCGTCGGGGTCAACCTCATATTTATGTACCAGAGCGACGATGCGTCCAAGCGCATCGACGTCATACCCAACAAGCTGCCCGAGTTCTCCAGCGTAGTGGTCCAAACCAGCAATATCACCCTTTTCAGTTCCAGCCCCCATAGGCTTGTTCAACATTCTAACACCTTCAACACCTGCGTACTCATCGGAGTATCTAGTTGCCGCGCCTGTTCCCCCAGTCGTGGTGTATGCGTATGGAGGCTCAGCAGGCCGTGGTGGGCGAGACTCTGTGTCCCCCCTGAACACTTCGTTAAACAATGCACTTACCTTAGCCTGTTCTTTAGCGTATTTAGCCCCGACCATGTAGTCATACTCAAGACCAGCCATGTGCTCAAGGGCTGCAGTAAGCTCGGCCCCGTTGTTCCTTACTTCAAGAATGCGCTCTACCAACTCCGTCTCGCTTTCAATCTTTGTTAGGTCCACTCCCTTTACATCTTGAAGGTAATTATAGATAGCCGTTTCTTGATATGCTGAGCTTTTGGGCCTTGCGGTCTCCATAAATGCCTCAATGACTTTTTGCTTGCCTATATTTTTTTCGTCATCTGTAATAGACGGATCAATGAGGTTGTAAAATGTCTCAAGGTTGTCCATAGCCCATGCCCCCTCAACCTTTATAGTTCCAAGCTGAGCAGCTTTAGAGTAGAACAGAGGGTTTTCTCCGTTGTAATAACCTAGCTCCCCGATCATCTGCTCCCCTTCACCTCCGTCTACATACATCTGCATGGAGTTGATGTCAAACCTAGCGTTTACGTCAGCGTCCTCAACAGAAGAAAACTCTCTAAGAGCGTCATCGAGAGATACAGAGAAGTTCTCTGGATTGCTCTTAACGCCATTTAGCTGAGCAAGGCTGTTCTGTCTTGCAGCAACAGCTCTGTTGTAGAAGTCGGTTGTTGCCAGACGAACCTGTTCGAGCTTTTGTTCATTCTCTTTTGAGGGGTCTGCGGAGTATACATCCAGCATTTCTTCAAAGGCTCTCCCGTACTCGTTCAGTATGTTTCTAGATCGGTTGCCAAAGTATGTTCCGCTAGCCTTGACCCCATCGAGAAGGCTGTTGTACTTATCAGACTGCTGCTCCAACTGCTTATCTCTAAGCTCCATCTTCTCGATAGCCTTGTCAAAATAGCTCAATCCTTGGCCCGAAGACGATATACCTCTACTTAGAAGTGTCATTTCTTAAATGCTTTGAGTGTTTGATTTGCAGTCTTAGTCTCTGCCTTGGAGGGCTTGATTGTCTGACCATTCATAAGCTTTCCAATTACTTTCTTCAAGAAT
>Ga0208542_1000792_pt1 | contig 14082 bp, 14 predicted proteins | sample DEB08_DNA_3_FD_185495 | JGI IMG/M metagenome (GOLD analysis project Ga0208542, IMG submission 185495) | Aqueous microbial communities from the Delaware River and Bay under freshwater to marine salinity gradient to study organic matter... | ecosystem: Environmental > Aquatic > Marine > Coastal ... | reverse complement strand
CATATCCAATTTCAATTGTTGCTGCCAAAGGAGCCTGGCTAACCGATGTTGATGGTCGACAGATGCTCGATCTCTCTATGGGCTTTGGGGCTCTTCTAGTTGGCCACCTAAACGAAGAGGTAGTAAAAGAAGCGCATGCCACTTTAGATGTTGGAACTTTGTTTGCTACCCCATCACCAATTACCCGTGATGGTGCAGAGATTATTTGCCGTCGATTTGGTTTGGATATGGTCCGCTTTGCCAACTCAGGTACAGAAGCAACCATGTATGCGTTACGCACCGCACGCGCAGCGACTGGAAAACTGGGTGTTGTAAAGATTGAAGGTGGCTACCACGGTTCATATGACCCGCTGATGGTCTCCGCAAAACCAGCTTTAGAAAAGGCTGGAGATCCGAACTCTCCAAACACCGTTCCACTAAATGCAACTGTGCCCGGTGATGTTTGGGTTGTTCCATATAACGATGCCGATGCCATCGAAAAGGTTTTCCAAGCCCATGCTGACAAGATTGCTTGTTTATTTATGGAGCCGGTATTAGAAAATATCGGAATAGTTCTACCTGATATGGGTTATCTGGAAAGAGTTCGTGAACTTTGTGATCAGTATGGCGTGCTTTTAGTTTTTGATGAGGTAAAAACCGGATTAACCGCCGGACCACAAGGTGCTGCGCAAAGACTTGGTGTTAAACCAGATTTGATTGCGCTTGCTAAATCAATTGGTGGTGGAATTCCAGTTGCTGCATTTGGTGGTAAGCGTGAGTACATGGAATTTGTCGTAAATGGTAAGCATTCACATCTCGGCACCTTTAATGGACATTACTTAGCGATGGCAGGTATTCGTGCAGTAGATCGTATCTGTACCCCGGAGGCTCTCCAACGCAGCGAGGATTTAAATCGTCAAGCACTAACTAAGATCTCAGAAATAATTAATGAGTATGAGATTCCGGCCCACACCGTTGGTTTTGGCATAAAAGGCTGTATTACCTGGTCGGCCGAGCCGGTTCGTAATTACCGTGATTACAAAGCCACAGATTTTGATATCGCCGAACTCTCCTTCTTCTGGTCTTTGAATAGAAATGTTATGACCCCGCCGGGATTGGATGAGCAGTGGTTAATCTCCTTGGCACATGGCCAAAGAGAGATCGACATCATTGTTGGCGACTTCTTAGAGTTCGCTAAAGCAATTCGCGCTTAAGCGCGATAGTAATGTTCTAAATTCCAAGCCCGTACGCCGCCCGCTACGCCTGCAGTGTTTGGCACGATCACAACATCATCTCCAATTCGCTCTAGATCTATCGGTCTGATGCAACGTGCATTTCCACCGCCGATATACAAGCGATCCCATTTAAAAACTGGACGCAACTCTTCAACCAATTGTCGGATGCGACGGGACCAAAAAACATTTCCTAATCTCTTGCGCTCTGGCTCACCAATCCAGGTGTCATAGGTAGTACCTCTGCGCACTGTTGCGTGAGAGAGCTCAAAGTGCGGAGTTAACTTTCCACCATAAAAAATCGCAAAACCCAATCCCGTTCCGAGAGTAATTACAACTTCATAACCCGATCCGGTAATAATTCCCGCGCCATGCACCTCTGCATCATTTAAAACCAAGGTGGGAATGCCCAATTTATCGGAAACCGCTTTCTGCACATCAAAATCACTCCATTGATCTTGTAACTCCAAATCGATTCTGGTGCGCGGGCCACGGATAGTTATGTAATGCGGCGTGGCGACTACAACACCATTCCTAATCATTCCCGGCATTCCGATTGTGGCGCGATAAGCCTTTGGCAGCGCTGATGCAATCTCAGCAATGGTGTTTACAAACCGTTCTGGAGAGAGTGGATAAGGGGTTTCGATTCGGCCGGGTTTTGAGTGCATTGTGCCGGATTCATCTAGCGCGCAGCTCTTTAAAAATAATCCCCCGCAATCAACCGAGAGGGTTAAGCGCTCATCCACCATTGAATTCTAAGGCAACTCTGAGTATGTTTTTTCGGTGGCAATCATCGAAATCCAAAACCTGGCGAAGAGTTTTGGTTCGGTAAAGGCTGTAGATGGCGTTGATCTAGATATCCAGGCTGGAGAGTTCTTGACCTTGCTTGGACCGTCTGGTTCAGGCAAGACCACGGTCTTGAGAATGATTGCAGGATTTGAAACCCCAGATTCCGGCAGTATCAAATTAAATGGTACCGATATAACTTATCTGCCACCTTATGAAAGAGATGTAAATACAGTTTTTCAAGATTACGCACTCTTTCCTCATATGGATGTTCTTTCCAACATTGAGTACGGATTAAAAGTCAAGAAATTTGAAAAGGCAGAACGTCGCGAGAAAGCTTTAAAGGCGTTGGAACAGGTTCGTCTAGCTGGTTATGAAAACCGTAAACCAAACCAACTCTCAGGAGGTCAACGTCAAAGAGTTGCATTGGCGCGTGCTTTGGTAAATCGCCCATCAGTTCTATTACTTGATGAGCCACTTGGAGCATTAGATTTAAAGTTACGCCAACAAATGCAGATCGAGTTAAAAGAGTTACAACGTGAAGTAGGAATTACCTTTATTTTTGTGACACATGACCAAGAAGAAGCATTGACGATGAGTGATAGGATCGCGGTTTTTGATAAAGGAAAGATTCAACAATTAGATAAGCCAGCTGCGATCTATGAATCTCCCAAAAATGAATTTGTCGCAGGTTTTGTTGGCATCTCGAATTTGATTTCGGGAGCTGCTGCTCAAAAACTAATCGGCAAAGCTGGAACCTTTACCGTTCGACCAGAGAAAATACGACTGGGTATGACCGGTTCTGATGTGAGAAATGCAGAAGGACTCATTAAAGAGGTGGAGTATCTCGGCCCCAGCACCCGTTTCTTAGTGCAACTTGATGCCGGGGTTGAGTTAATGGCGCTACGTCAAAACAGCTCTGAATCCGCCTTTGAAGTTGAGGCTATGCGAAATACCCGAACCACACTCAGTTGGGAAATCGCTAGCGAATATCAACTTGTTTAAATAAGAATTCCCATCTTGTCGGATGGGATTAACAGTGGAAATTCCACTGTTTTGTCACACGAAGAAGTGCGACAAATTAAGGAGGAAAAGTGCGAGTTACAAAACTTCGCAGATTTGCAGTTGTAATGGCTGCGAGCTCACTACTCCTCGCTGGCTGCTCGAGCTCTAGCGATGAGGCTGATAGTGGTGCATATGCAGGACCTGTTAAAGACACTCCAGGAACAATTAATGTTCTAGCTTGGCCAGGTTATGCGGAAGATGGTTCAACAGATCCAAATGTCGACTGGGTTACTCCGTTTGAAGAAGCAACTGGATGTACCGTCAATGTGAAAACTTATGGAACCTCTGATGAAGCGGTCCAGTTGATGCAATCAGGTGGATACGATGTTATATCCGCTTCTGGAGATGCATCATTGCGTCTTATTTACGGTGGAGATCTACAACCTGTAAATCTAGATCTAATTCCAAACTATGCAGATATCTTTGAAAACTTGAAGGATCGTCCATGGAATACCGTGGATGGCAAGAACTACGGAGTTCCTCATGGCCGTGGCGCAAACGTTCTTCAGTACACAATTGGAAAAGTAGACCCAGCACCAACATCATGGTCTGTTGTTTGGGAAGCTAACTCACCACAAAAGGGCAAGATCACAGCATATGACTCTGCAATCTACATTGCAGATGCTGCTGTTTACTTAATGTCCACTAAGCCAGAGTTAGGAATTACCGATCCTTACGCTCTAGATCAAACGCAGTTTGATGCCGCAATGGCGCTTCTAGAGCAGCAAAAACCACTGGTTGCTGAATATTGGGCTGATTACACCAAGTACATCGGTGCAGTTCAAAGCGGTAGCATAACTGTCGGAACCTCATGGCAGGTTATCGCCAACGTTTTAAATGGCGAAAAAGAGACAGTTGGTGCGGTTAAGCCTGTAGAAGGTGCAACCGGATGGTCTGACACCTGGATGATCTCATCCAAGACAGAGGCGATCGATTGTGCTTACAAGTGGCTCAATCACATCATCACCCCTGATGTAAACGCACAGGCAGCAGAGTGGTTCGGCGAAGCGCCAGCCAACTCCAAGGCATGCGCGTTGACAGCTAATAAGGATCACTGCGCTCTTTATCACGCAGAAGAGACTGATTACTGGTCCAATGTTTATTACTGGAAGACTCCAACCGAACAGTGCCTAGATGGTCGTACGGATGCTAAGTGCATTCCTTACGCCGAATGGGTAAAAGCTTGGTCTAGCTTCCGTAACTCATAGAGAGTAAATAAGTTGAGTGGGCGTCCTTAATCGGGCGCCCACTCTCATAAAAAATGACGATAACAACCTCGGCACGTAGATATTTGCACCGCAATGTGAGAGCGAGAATCAGCGCTCTCTTAGCGCTGCCTCTTTTCTGGTTGGTTGTTATTTATATTGGTTCACTCGCCGCATTATTTATTACTTCAATATGGAAAATTGATACCTTTACTAGCAAGGTCATTCGTGAGTTCACTTTACAAAATTTTATTGACGTATTTACTGACCGTGCATATTTCAATGTAACGATTCGAACTTTATTTGTCGCAATCTGTGTCACATTAATTTGTGCAACCATTGCGATTCCGATGGCATTTTTTATGGCCCGCATTGCACGTCCAAGATCTCGACCAATACTTATCGCCCTAGTTATCACCCCACTCTGGGCTTCTTATCTCGTAAAGATCTACGCCTGGCGAACCATGTTTTACCCAGAGACCGGCTTTATAAACTGGTTAATCTCACCGCTAGGCGGTTCCAGCCCCGGCTTCGGAATCTTGGCCGTGATTATTGGATTGACCTACCTCTGGCTGCCTTACATGGTCTTACCAATTTATGCCGGCATGGAGAAGCTACCTGATTCGGTAATTGATGCCTCCTCTGATCTCGGAGCCAAATCTGGACGCACCTTCTTCAATATAATTCTGCCCATTACATGGCCTTCAATCATTGCTGGCTCAATCTTTACCTTCTCGCTGAGCATGGGTGATTACATAACGGTGCAAATCTTGGGCGGAACTTTCCAAATGCTAGGCAATGTGGTTTATCAGAATTTCTCCTTAAATCTGCCGTTTGCCTCGGCGGTAGCTTTAATTCCAGTAATAATAATGATGGTCTATCTAGGCAGTGTAAGAAAGACCGGAGCGTTAGATAACTTATGAAACTATCAACGCCTGCAAAACTTTTTCTTTGGACCGTAATGGGATTTGGTTTAGCTTTTATTTATGTCCCATTAATTCTTGTTGTTATAAATTCATTTAATACCAATACATCATTTGCTTGGCCGCCTACCGGATTCACCACTTCATGGTGGAGTAAAGCGGCGGTGAATGAAGGTGTGCGAGAGGCAATAGGTAGATCTCTATTTGTCGCAACTATTGCAACTTTGATCGCTTTAGTCTTGGGTTCCTTGGCTGCTGCTGCTATCGCCCGCTACAAATTCTTTGGAAGAGATGCCATCTCACTTCTATTTGTCTTGCCAATTGCTTTACCTGGAATAGTTACTGGTATCGCACTCAATAATGTTTTTACTAACTTCCTTGGCGAGCTAACTATTTTCACCATAATTGTTGGCCACGCCACTTTTTGCATAGTAGTTGTCTTTAATAACGTTGCGGCTCGCTACCGTAGGATGGGCTCTACTTTAGAGGAAGCCAGTATGGATTTGGGGGCCAATCGCGTAACGACTTTTAGACTAGTGACCTTCCCGTTGCTTAGAAATGCGCTTATTGCAGGTGGATTGCTGGCCTTCGGTCTCTCATTTGATGAAATCATCGTCACCACATTTACTGCTGGTGCGGGTCAAAATACCTTGCCGATTTGGATTTTCCAAAATCTATTCCGGCCGAATCAGGCTCCGATTGTTAATGTGGTCGCGGCCGCTTTAGTAATAATCTCAATTGTGCCAATCTATCTTTCGCAGAGATTGACTCAAGAGAAATCAGATAAGTGAGATTTTTTTGGCTCTCTTTGGTCTGTCGGTGATGACCGCAAAAACCACCTTTTCCTTAAGCCACTTTAAATCCGCTTTGGAGTTCGCGGTCCACACATAAGTGCGGTTGGCAGTGTTGCGTTGAATCAATCCAGGGTGCTTTCTCAGAAGTTCAATACCAATCACGATATCTTTTGTGGGCCGAATCAGATATCCGAGTAAGTACTTGACTACCTTCATTGTTGGATAAGAGCTTTTCTTCATCCTGCGTACCGCGAAATAGGAAAAAGATATCAGTCTGACTTCTATATTCGCATCTTTTATTTCTTTCGCTCTACTATCCAAGAGTTTTATAACTGCTTTCTCTATGGCGCCACCCGAAAATACTGGATGCTTAGTCTCAATCAGTAAATCAATGCCATTTTCTATTGCCAGATCCAACAATTCATTTAAGGTAATTACAGAAACCTTCTCTTGCATTTCTGCCAAAGTTGTACGAGCAACCGCATTATTTAAATTAGCGACCCTGCGCAAATTTCGATCATGAAAACAGACAATTTCTTTATCTTGGGTTAACCGCACATCACATTCAAATCCATCTGTGCTGGCTTCTATAGCTTTTTCATAAGCCCGTCGCGTTGCCTCCGAATATCGGTGGCTAAATCCACGGTGGGCAAATACCTTCATCGTCCGATTATGAATCGAGCTGCGTTAATGAATCCAACCTTGCCTTTGCGGGACTTGACTAAAAATAACGCCCTAATCAATGGTGCGGTCGGGCCGAATACCCGAGAGAAAACCGCAGCTCTGGCGGTGAGATCCTTTCTAGTTCCCCAGTCACTGCCGGAGCTATCTTTTGGATGAACCGCTACCGGAACAGGGAGAAATACCCCTTTTAACCCCGCCTTCAGGGCATCCGAAATGAATATGTACTCATCACCTAAGTAGTTTTCTACCCCGGCACCAAAATTTTCATCAAACTTGATGCCTTTTGCGCGAATCGCATCAACCCGAACCATCATTTCGTAAGTTGCCGCTTTAGCAGAATTAAATCTTGTTAGCTTGTGAGGTTTTGTTGGATAGTTTTTTCTTAAAGCTCCAGATTCATCTACAGCTTGGGCCATTATTACCGAGCATTCAGAGTGGGCCTCAAAGTATGCGAGAACCTCATCAATTCCTGCTTCATTAAATGTGACATCATCATCACCAAAAAGTAAATACTTTCCGGAAGCACTTCTTAGTGCAGCGTTTCTACTTTTTGCTACCCCGCGACTTTTCAATCTAATTAATTGCTCCTCGTCAATCTCAAGAGATATCTCTGCTTCATTAGCAGATTGCACAATTACTATAAATTCTCTATCGCTTTTCTCTTTCGGAAACCTTATGTTCTTAGCACGCTGCGCCAGTGTTGAGTAGCCAATTGTTAAAAGTGGCTCACTCGAAGTCATCATCATCAGCAGTTCTAGAGTTTGATTTGGCATAACGCATCAAAGATCTCGAGGCGTTGGCGACTACTGAGTTCTGCAATCTAACACCAAGGAAGATGACCAAAGTGTTTGCAGCTGTAATCTGGCCATCAATGTTCAAAAATAGAAGGAGCCCCAGGAGAAAAAGTGTTCCGGCACCAGAGCTTAATGCTCCAGTTTCAGCAGCTTTGATGCGCGCCTTATATCGTTTTTGGGGCTTTGCTCTCTTTTTGCCACGCAATGCAGCCAACTTCACTTGAATCGCAATCTGCTTGCGAAAAAGATTCCCGACGACCTGCAGCACCAAAAGCAGAATAAGGGTGTTTACTAAGGCAAACCAAGGGTTTAAAAATAGGAAGAAAAGAAGAATCGCAACCAATTGAGTGCCGAGACTGAGGATTTTAGTTAGCTCAAAGGCCATCGCCCATTCTCGCTTTTCCTCTTTTGCAGTTCGATCCTTCTTGGCTGCTCGAAATGAACGGGCAAAAGCTTTTACGCGATAGTTCCTTTGATAGAACTGGCTCAATCTGGTAACTATGAAAAAAATAAAAAATCCTATTACCGCCAGCAGCAGGGAGGTGGAGTCAAGTTCTCCTTCATGAAGTATGAGGGTGGCGAAAAACTTCAAGACCAATAACTCTGAAACTGAGATGGTTGCAGCGATTAATGATAGAAAGAGTAAGACAAATCTAAATCTTCCCCGTGGAAATAGGTGCCTAAAGCCTGCAATCATTTCACGACAGATAAATAGCATCGGTTAAATTCTCTCTAGCTTTTTAGATCCGAGAATTGATAGCAGATGTCCCGCTGTTACAAATAGAGCTAGATAAAGACCCCAACGGAGCAAGGTTTCACTGCCATTAAAAATCAAGATGATGATGGACATCTCTACTGAGTGGAAGAGGTGTTGCACGGCAAAAATCCGGAAAGGTGCTTTGGCAATCCGCAGCCAACTCTTAGTAGGCTCTCCAACGGATTTTGCATCTGCCAGCTTGGCTAATCCTGCAAAGGCGCGCGATACATGCACAATGTCATTGAATGCCTTATTCCAAAGAATCATAATGCCGATCAATGCACCAACAAATGGAAGTTGCCAATCATCTATTTGGTTATTTGGCCAGCCAGCCAAACGCAGTCCAAGTGCCACTGGTATTAGAGATTCAGTTAAGTAATGCCCCAGTCGATCTAGAAATACCCCTTTGGGTGATTGAGTTTCACGCCAACGAGCAATTTCGCCGTCGCAGCAATCCCAAAGCATTTGAAGTTGGGATAAAAATAGGGCGATAACAATCCCTGTATATCCAGGTACTAGAAGGGCTGCGCTAATAGAGATACCCGTAATAATCATCAAGTAAGTGACACCATTTGCAGTAATTGGTGTCTTCAAAAGCAGTCTCGTGAGATACGGCGAGATCTTTCGCAGATAAAGGTCTGCAATCCAGTGCTCAGCGTTGGAGCGACCAGTTACAGATGCCGGCTGAGAGATCTCCCGAATCTGCGCAATCGTTGGCTTTGATGGCCTAGATGTCATTTCACAATCTTATTGGCTCGATGGCTCAAAACCCATTGCACCGAAGAGACCAAAAGGAACAAACTAGAGAAATACCAGGCCAAATAATCTAAATCCCAACCTTTAAGCGCCGCCACACCTAACAACAAGATTCTGCCGCCGACAAATAAACCGAGAGCGGAGAGCCATTTTGGCTTCTTTTCACCTTGAAGTGCCCGATAAAGATTGTCGTAATGATTAAAGACGATAGCAAAAATAATCATGTAGCTGGCAATGTTGATTTGATCTACGCTGGCAAAAAACCAAAGTAGGAATCCGCCTTCGATTGCACGAAACAGTGAGGGTTCAATCCAATCAAACCTCTTGAAGATACTGCGCTTCATTCCGAACAGATCTGATTGATCAACTATGAATGAGCTCTTGATCGACTCTTTTGTTAGGTTGGCTAAAGTTTTTTTAACTCGTCCGCGATAAACCACAACAGCTGAGATAAATGCCAGAATCGGCATGATTGTGAAGGTAAATGCAGCGCCACCAATTACCGCACTTGCACTAATCGCCAACCATCGTTCTCCAATTGGAAATTGAATAATTTTGCCTAGCCAATAACGCAGGCGGCCTTTAGGTTCACGTTCTGAAGGAATAATTCCATCAAAATCGGCCGAGAAATCGATTGGAGCTAAGAATTGCTCTTCAGCTCGCTGCTTTATTGAGCGAGCAAAGTTGTAGTCTGAAAGATGTCTAAAGGTTTGTATCAACATCATCACTAATGCCGGAATCCATAAATCTTGCCCTGATTTCTCAGCACCTATAGCAAGTCCTAGAAACACCATGTATTCCTTGACTCGATCTGTCACAGCATCAAGCCAAGCGCCTAATTTGGAAAATTTTCTGGTGTAGCGAGCTAGCTCCCCATCAACACAGTCCACAATGATGCTTAGCTGTAGTAATACTGCCCCTAGTAAAGTTTGAGAAAAAGTTCCTTTTGTAAAACAAAATGCTGAATAGAGACCAATTGCAAAAGATATTAAAGTCACCTGATTCGGTGTTGCATTAACTCTTACCGCTAACCAAGTTAGAAGCTTAGAAAACTTACGTAAGAAAAATACGGAGTAAAACCCATCATTTGCTCGATTTGCCATCTTAAGCCGCAATTTACCCATGCTTAAATTAGCAAGCTCACTTTTAACATTGTCTTTTACTAAATCATCAGAGCTACGCGCGTAAGGTGCTGCCCAAAGTTCAGCGGCATCAACTTGCACTCTAGCTCTCGTTAATGCAACCAAGACTAGATCTATCGCATTACCAGATAGTTCAGAATTGGCCGCACCTTCTAAAGCCTTTATTACATCCTCTCGTTGTCTCTGAGAGATTCGAATAGCACCTGCAAAATTACGATTCCCAATTGTGACTTTATGTGAACTTGATGAAGCGCTAGCAATCCTATTTTGACGAACCAATGTGTCGCCATTTTTTTGGGTTGAGACAAGAGCTACTGAGGCGCTTCTTGGATAATCAGTGAGGAGTTCTAAATGTGGTTGCGCAATAATTGAATTCTGATCTAAGAGTAGTAAGTCGCTATCTAAAGCTTTGAAACTATCAAGGATTTCTCTGACCTTTGTTGAAGAGGTAACAACGAGAGAGGTAAGGGATTTATCCATTTCCTGTAGTATAAATCTATGACCCTTCAAGTTGTGATACTTGCAGCTGGAATGGGCACCCGTCTTGGAAAACCATGGCCTAAGCCACTTACTCCCCTTGCAGATGGTCGCTCAATAATGGCTCAACAATTAGAGAATGTAGAGAAGGTCTTTGGGCAAGAAGCTCGAGTAACTATCGTGGTCGGATTCAAGATGGAAATGATCATGGAAGCTCATCCCAATGTCAGCTTTGTCTATAACGAAGTTTATGATCAGACAAACACCTCTAAAAGCCTTCTCAAGGCTCTTCGTGCATCACAAGAGAGTGGCGTTCTCTGGCTAAATGGCGATGTGGTCTTTGATTCAAGAGTGCTGGAGAGAGTGCAATCACGTATGCGTGAAGAAAAGTCTTTTATCTGCGTAAACACCTCGGCAACATCTGAAGAAGAAATCAAATACACAGTAGATGCCAATGGAAATATTAATTCCTTATCAAAACAAGTAAAAAATGCTTTAGGTGAAGCAGTTGGCATTAATTTTATTGGCAGAGGCGAGAAATCTGCTGTTATAACTTATTTGGAAGAATGCGCAGATAGCGATTACTTTGAACGTGGCCTTGAATTAGCTATCGAAAAGGCAGGAATCAAACTCGAGCCAGTTGATATCTCTGATCTCTTCGCTGTTGAAGTTGATTTTCAAGCCGATTTAGAGAGAGCAAATAAAGGATTACTTTAAATCTGCTTACGGCTTCGCAAGATTTGCGCACGCACCTTTTTTCTATAGCGCTTGATAAGGTTTCCTCTAATCCAACTTAAAGGAAGCTTCTTTACTAAACTTTTATCAAAGCCAATCATCCCTTGAGCAATATGCTTTATAGAAATCTCAGTTGGATAAACTACCTCGCCTTCTGGAACAGAGGCTGAATCCAAACTCTCTATATCTCCAATAATTATCGCGCCAGAGGCTAATAACTCCCTCTTATTTTGAGAGCCAATCTCATTGCCCTTATCAATGGCCCATTTTGGAGTGAGTAACTTTCTAGCATCACTTGGGGCCTTAACTTCATCAGTTAAACGCCTGATATATCCATTTCTTATAAAGATCTGATATTCACTCCAATTTCTCTCTTTAGGAAATGCTTTATTTATTTCAAGTAATAGAGCTATTTCTTCAAGACTTAGTGAGCGATTACTGCCTGTTTTTTGAGGTTTAATAAAATCTTTAGGTAGTCCTAGATATTGATTAATTGAGTCATAGAGAAACTCTGGCTTAGATTCATCAACAATCAGCACTGTTACATTACCTGCTCCCAAGACTTCAACCCATTTGGCAACTACTCTTCCGTGGAAATGTCGAAGCCAGAAAGTTGGATTAATTTTTGATTCACCTGGTTTATCAAGGACTGAATGGAGCCAACTTACATAATCAGCTGTGATTCCATATTTTAAATACTGTTGGTAGGAGGAGCCAAGAAGCTTAACCAGAGGCCTTACAGTAAAAATCACCTCTATTTTTCTTCCCTTAATGTCATTAAAAATAGTATTAATTTCTTCCTTAGATATCTCCGAGAAAAACTCGCTGCTAAGTAAAATAGTCTCTGACTTATTTGAATTGATTACCTTTGCTATGCGAGTCCACTCTCTCCTTGAAGTCTTCTCGCCGCCTTTTTTATTCCAACCCCAAGTTCTTCCAGAGAGGGCCCAGGCGATGTGATGGTGGGCTTTTCTACCTATATTCGGATAGATGATTCCGTTCTGCCTTAATTCATCACTCTGTGAGTCAAAAGACTCCTGCAAAGCGGTAGTTCCAGATTTATGGAACCCAGCATGAATGATTAAGCGAGGTTGACTCATTAGGCAATTATTCTATGAGTTTTCTTTAACCAAATGGCCTTGAGCCCAAATATTTCGTCAGATCGTGCTGAGAATTGCTGCCTTAACGCCTCGAATCAGATCTTCTAAAGCCCAGCTAGGTTGATCTGGATATTGAGCTAATTGTTCATTAACTAAAGGAAGGTGGACAAAGCCAGACTTTATTCCTCTTTCAAGAAGTTGGTGTTGGAGATGGTAAAAAATGTGATTACATAGAAATGCCCCAGCAGATAGAGAGATCTCACTTTCTAGCCCGCACTCTTTTACGGCTTCAACCATTTTCTCAATCGGTAGAGTGCTGAAATACCCGTCTGCGCCCTTTTCAATAATTGCCTTATTTACTCTCAATTCCCCTGCATTGTCAGGGATTCGAGCTGAATCAAGATTTATTGCAATCTTCTCTGGAGTTAACGCTTTTCTGCCTTCTGCTTGGCCAAAGGCGATGATTATCTCTGGATTTATCTCTTTAACTTTAGAAAGTAGGGCATCTGCTGCCTTATCAAAATCAACAGGAAGAATTACTGTAAAAAGCTCCAGTCCTGTAAAGCTCTCTTTGGAAATTGCCTCCACTACAAGCTGTGAGGAATTCAAGTTATATCCACCAAATGGCTCAAAGCCACTTATTAATAATTTCTTGCCTGTAGACAAATTAGCTCTCTAAATTAGTTAAACACCGAGAAATGCTGCACCAACCAAAAGTGTTGCCCAGAGGATGTGAAGTGGCAACATCCATTTAGCTATAGTTTCAACAACAACTCTCTCTTCCTCATCCCTTGCTGATTCTTTCTTTATCTCTAAGAGCTCGCGAAGGCCAACGGATAGAACCAATAGCGTTGCCACCCAGGCAACCATGCAATTTGGGCAGAGCGCGCCAATAATGAATGTGGTCTGATAGGCGAGCCAGTGACAGAAAAGCACAGCCAGTGTGGTGCCTGCAAGAAGTAGTTGCCAGAAGAGGCGAGGAAAACGAATTTCGTAAAAGAGGGCAACAGCTATAACTACCATCATGGCAAAAGTTGCAATTCCAATGAGTGAGTTCGGAAATCCAAAGACCTCAGCTTGCTCAGAAAGCATCACGCTCTTGCAGTTGAGAGTCTCATTAATACTGCATGAGGGGGTGAAGCCAGAATCCTTTAACACCTTGAACTTATCGATCGTTAAAATGAAGGATGCAAGAAAACCTGAAATTCCAGCCAGAAGTATTACCCAGGCAGAGAGCGATCTGAGATTAGGTTTCATTAACTTATCCATTTCCCGATGATGCCATATCCAATGCATTCAAGCTCTAGAACGCCTAAATCTGCGCCTATCGCGCTCTAAGAATATGGAAAGCCACTAGAACGGCCCGGAATATCTTCCCTGAAGGAGCCTTAGACGAGACTTATTCCACCCCTTTTAAGTAAGAAGGCAAGCATTAGGAGTAAGGAGTTTGGCAAGTAAGAAGTGTTAGGAGTAAAACGTTAGGAAAAGAAGTTTTGGTTTTGATTCTGTTATTGGATTTAATCAAAATGCTATAACAATAAAAGGTTAGAAATAAGTTAAGTAAAAAACAGGAATAAGTAACTTAAAACACATCATAGAGGTGCTCTTCAGTAAAAACTCAGGCGTCTCTCCTAAGCTACACATAAAGCACTG
>Ga0208542_1000788_pt1 | contig 14122 bp, 18 predicted proteins | sample DEB08_DNA_3_FD_185495 | JGI IMG/M metagenome (GOLD analysis project Ga0208542, IMG submission 185495) | Aqueous microbial communities from the Delaware River and Bay under freshwater to marine salinity gradient to study organic matter... | ecosystem: Environmental > Aquatic > Marine > Coastal ... | reverse complement strand
CTAAGATTGTTTTGACCCGTCCCATCGTAGCTGCCGATGAAGATATGGGGTACCTTCCGGGTGACATGGACCAAAAGATGGAACCATGGACGAAACCCATGTTTGACATTTTTGAGCAGTACTTTTCGCATAGTCAGATGGATAGGTACATAAATATCGAACCTCTTGGATACATGCGGGGCCGAACATTCAACAATACCCTAATCATCGCAGATGAGATGCAGAATTCTACACCCAATCAGATGAAGATGCTTCTCACACGTGTTGGTCAAGGGACCAAACTCATCGTCACAGGTGACCTGGAACAATCTGATCTTGGACCCAATAATGGTCTCGCAGATCTCATCTACAAGATGCAATGCCAAGATCTAGAGTATATCACACATGTAGAGATGGAGGATGAAGATGTTGTTCGTCACCCCGCGGTTAAAGAAGTGCTCAGTATTTTAAATAGATGACTAAAGTTATTCTTGCACTTCCGGGTCGTACATTCTCTGGAACATTTCTCATGAATTGGTCCCAGACACTGATGACCCTCACGAATAAGGGGTATGAATTCATGGTCACAAATGAATATTCGAGCTTTGTCACATTTTCTCGTATGAAGACCCTAGGTCTCGATGTCCTTCGAGGTGCTGACCAGAAACCATTTGGTGGTCAAGTCGAATATGACATCTGGCTCACAATCGATTCGGATATTGTCTTCACACCTGAACAAGTCATAGAACTCCTCGAAGATACCAAGAAGTATCCAGTCGTTTCAGGTCTTTATCGGATGCAGGATATGAAGCACTACGCATGTGTCAAGGAGTGGGACTTGGACTACTTCAAAAAGACTGGATCATTCCAGTTCATGGAGGTGGGAAAACTCGAAAAGGAGAAATATGTCCCAGTAGCCTACAATGGTATGGGGTTCTTCGCGTGTCGTAGGGAGGTTCTAGAGAAGATGAAGTATCCATACTTTACCTACCCCCTCATAGAGATGGAAGGTGAAGATGGGAAGCTACTTCGCGATACATGTTCAGAAGATGTCGCATTTTGTAAGAACCTCAAGGACGCCGGTTTTGAAGTAATTGTGAATACGACCCTCCGTGTCGGGCACGAGAAAACTCTCGCAATTTGACACGTTGGACATCGTTATTTAGGAATTTGAGGTCTCGGTCTGTACGTTTGAGACGTTCCTCCATTTCAAGTCTCTCCTTTTTTACTCTTTCATACCATTCTAACATCTCATAGATTTCTTGATCGATTTCCATATATCGCTCAGCAAGTTTATAGTCTGTAGGAAGATCCCGAAGATCCACGGCAATCTCTTCGCTGCGTACATCAAGACCCAAACATGCGTCTTTGAATTCTTCCATCATGTATGTTTAGTGTTGATATTTTTTAAATAGGTCACGTATGTATGCTTCATCCTGACTTAACCAAATTTGATGACACCCCACTGGAATATCTTCACATTTGAAATCTTGTACACTGAATGAACGTCCCAATTCACGAGTAGGTCTCGTTATATTGGAAATCATGAAATACAAGTCTTCTGGCTCACCTCTCCATGGTTTGATTTTACATATATGTTTCATGGTAGAAACATTTCTCAAGGAGAACCCACCGTTAAACATAAATATCTTTTTTGGATGTCCTATGAAATTTACCTCTTTGTATGGATGATCACCCTTTACACATCGATCACACTTACACCTAGATGAACATATATTAACAATTCGTCCATCATGGGGAACATAAAAATGCCCCGTCGGTGCTCCAATAAAGTCATATTCGAAAAAATGTTTCGGAATTTTCTTAAAAATATACGAGTCCCATTGATTTATGAGAACATGTTCAAAGTTTGAAAAGTTGTCCCAAAAATCATAACTCGCCAATAATTTACTATATGCATTGACATCTTTATTTTTATCGAACGCCTGGATGTATCTCACATTTTTCCAATCCTTCGTCGTCTCCATGATCATCTCTTTGTTGTCACCACTATGGACAATTGTTAACGCGGTATCTCCACCACCATATACATTCGCGATATTCCACAGATTGTACTTTATAATATCCATTTGACGAAACTCGATGAATAACATACCTAGTTTAGATTGGGTAGACCATTTAGTAGAATCCATCGACGGCTCCAGTGTTGATCGCATCACGAGATCGAAGTAAGTTTCTAATTCCATATGTCAAGTATTCATGACATTCTTTATATATTTAAAGTTTTTAATTATTATTTGAATAATGATAACAGAACCTGATTGGAAAGGTCATGTATCCAACCCCGATGGTCAAGTAATCATCGGTGATAATACAGAAATAAAAGAATTTGTAGTTATAAATAAACCTACTGATAAAGTTACATCCATAGGTAAAGAATGTTACATAATGAGTCATGTTTTTATCGGCCATGATTGTGACATCGGGGACAATGTACATTTAAATCCTGGATGTAGTATAGCTGGATTTGTAAGTATAGGTGATTTCACTCATGTCGGTATGAATGCATCTGTACACCAGAAATCAATAATTGGTAAATACTGTATGATTGGTGGGAGTAGTTTTTTCAAAGGAGAATCTCCCGATGGAATCGTATGGGGTGGTGTTCCAGCCACCCCCCTAAAAGTCAATACATTCGGAATTGAACGTTCTACGATGACAGATGAAGAAAAAATATCAATGACCAAAGCCGCTGAAAAGTTCATTGACATTTTCAAGACTTCTCGCAATGTCTAGAGGATATCCAATTGAATTTTTAGAAAAGAAATGTTTAATATTTTCTTCAATTGCATCGGTTCTTTGTACATCTCCAACATTTTCAATAAAAAATTCATTGTCAGAATTCCACCTATATACCGTATCCGTGGAATAGATGCTGATACTACGCATTTTTTTCTTTGACGAATTACTCACTTCAATATTAAATGTAACACCTCCTTTACTTTGACCATTAATCAATACGGATGTATTGTTTGCATATACAACTTGAATATTATCGATGACATCTTTAAACTTTATGAGAAAAAATGACAAGATAGAAATGGGGTGAATTGCCAAATCCGTAACAATAGTAACATCTTTAGGAATCATTGAACCATCGTTCAACCATTTCATTTCTATATGTTTAACATTTTCAACGTCACCAAGTTTCTTGATCGAAGCGTGTTGAAGCCACGTGAAATCACAGTATAAGAAAACATCATCAGGTTTTTTAGAAAATATATCAAGTGTATCATCCAAAGTACTACATATAGGCTTTTCTACCCATATATCTTTGACACCTTTATCGAATAGTTTTAGAAGAACGTCGTGATGTGTACTCGCTGGAGTGGTCACAAACCATTTTCCATCCACAAAATCAATATCAGAAATATCTTTATAATCACTTGCTGTATTAAATGGGTCAACCGTCAAAACTTCATGATCGCTTAGTTTGCTCTTAATAATTTTCCCGAAATAACCAAGTCCTATGATTACACACTTCATTATTAAAGAATACACTAATATACTCTTTAATAATGAAAGTTCCATTCAACGATCTATCTAGAATTCACAATCCTCTTAGAAAATTGTTTCATGACAGTTTAGATAAAATATTGGATACATCGGGATTTGTAAACGATACATTATTTGCAGAAGAATTTAAAAAATATACAGGATCTGAGTATTGTGTCTCATGTAACAGTGGTACAGATGCTCTCTACATCGCCATCAAAGCACTTGAATTACAACCAGAATCTAAAATTGCAGTACCAGCTATATCATACGCCGCAACAGCGATGGCTGTTTTGAATGCAGGTCATGTCCCAGTTTTCATTGATGTTGATCCAGAGACTGGTCTCATGTTAGTTGATAAAGTTCATGATGTCGATTGTGTAATCCCAGTTCATTTATATGGACAGTGTGTGGATATTTCAAAACTTCTACACCTGAATATTCCAATCATTGAGGATTGTGCTCAAGCACATGGAGCAAATGTGAATGGACAACATGTAGGTACACATGGTACAATTGGTTGCTTTTCCTTCTACCCAGGTAAAAACCTCGGTGCTCTCGGAGATGCGGGTGCGTGTATCACAAATGATGAATATCTCTCCATCAAAATGAAACAATACGCGAGCTTGGGTTCTCCTAAAAATGATCGATATGCGCATATAAGTGATGGAATAAATAGCCGAATGGATGGTATTCAGGGTTTATTGTTATGTGAAAAACTAAAACATCTTAATGAATGGACGGAAGATAGAATACGAGTAGGTGAGATATATCGTTCTGGTTCAGACTTTCCAAAACGAAGTTCGGTGGGTAAAGATGTATATCATGTTTTCTATACACTTCAAGGTGACAGAGATGAATATATCAAATTCATGAACAATAATGGTGTACAAACGGGTATTCATTATCCCACAGCCTTACCAGACTTGGAATGTTTCAAAAAGTTTTACACCAATTGTGAAAATGCGAGATTATTTTGTAAATCATGTGTTAGTTTGCCAATGTTTCCATACATGACAGATGAAGAAGTTATATTTACATTAGAGTGTCATAAAAGTTTTCTCCATCGGGAACTTTAAAATTCCCCTTATCATCCCATCGATTGTCCTGTTTTTCTACTGATTTGATATGCCATACTGCAATAGAAGGATCCGGTTTGAGGGAAATCATTTTGGTGGCACCAATAATATTTTCATGAAGTTTGTTCCCATATTTGATCACACCCGGGTCATTTTTAAATACTCTACATATATAATCAGGCCAATTGATCCAATCAACTTCATTCAATATATACTTACATTTACGTATCCATTCATCTGTAAAACCTGGGTGTAAATTAATCCTTGGAACTGTGATCAAATCCGCACCCGATTCTTCGATGACAGGTTTGATACTTTTAATAAGCTTTTCCTTAGGCATTTCATCGGGGTCTATGATGAAAATATAATCACCAGAACATTTTTTCAGATGAAAGTTGCGATGCTCCGCGAAATCACCGTCAAATTCTCTTTCATGTAAGACAACACTTTCTTTGAAATGGGAGAGTACGTCTCGAACTGATTTTGTACTATGTAAAGTATCCAATAGAATGTTAATCTCATCTTCGGGATCCTTCACTTTCTTTAAAAAACAGAGTAGAGAATATAAATCTCTGGCCTCATTACAGACTGTGATGGCATACGTCAAGCGCATGTTTAAAGATATAACCTCAATTATCTTTAAACATGTTCGGTAAGATCTATGGTCGTTTCTTTCTCGGGCAATATTTAGGTCTGACACATGATGATGAAGTAGGTACTGCCACACTCTCAGAACTCATCGAGACATATGATCATTGGGAAGCTTTTGTTCGGGATGCGCGTCAAAAGTATGAGAAGGTTCAATTGTTCACGATGTTCGAGACGAATGATGTACACCCACACATCATCGAATGTATGAAACACTTCGACAAAGTGATCGTCCCCTTTGATTATCTCAAAGAAATCCTGGAACGACATGGTATCACGTGTGAAGCCCTAAACTATTGGTCATCTGATCTGATTCGCTCCAAACCCGATGTGATTGAGAAGAAACGAGACCCCAATCGTCTCATATTTCTTTACAACGGAACCAATGATGTACGAAAGAATGTCACAACTCTAACCAGAGCATTTGCGAGAGCTTGTGAAGGTACTGAACACGTACTCATAGTCAAAACCAACAAGGATGATGGTTTAACACGAAGTAAAAATATCAAAATCATAACCGAGCGGGTCTCAAATGAAAAGTTGGCATCCCTCTTCAATTTATGTGACTATTGCATTACGTGTACACGAGGTGAGGGTGTGAGCCTCTTACACCTGGAAGGTGCCTATTTCGGAAAACCGACGATTAGTCATGATGGTGGTGTCTTTAGAGATGTCAAGAAGTTTATCGATGTACCTATGATACCTTTACCATTTAGGGAAGTTCCTATTGATCTTACTAATGTACCACCATTCTTGCATAAAGTATTTTACGGAAAATGGTGGGAAGTTGATGAAGAAGTTGTTGTTAATAGTATTAAAGGAAAAATCTTTCTACCCTTTAAATGAAAGTAGCTCTCATCACGGGTGCGAGTGGCCAGGATGGTTCGTATTTACACGAATTCTTGAAGGGTAAGGGATACAACATCAAATGTATTAATCGAGGTGACGATATTCATGAATGTATATCGGATTGTATTGAGTATAGTCACATTGAAATTTACAATCTCGCCGCACAAAGTCATGTAGGAGAGTCTTTCAAGAATGCGACCAACACTTTTCAAACAAATACGGAGACTATTCTGTTCATTCTCGAAACTGTAAAACATTTGGGAATACAACACAAGTGTAAAATTTTTCAAGCCTCCTCATCTGAAATGTTGGGAGAACCCTCATCCTTGTATGGAATTTCAAAACTCTCAGCACATCTCATCGCGAAATATTTTAGGGAAATCCATGGAATGTTTGTTTGTTCGGGTATCCTCTATAACCATGAATCACCCCGGAGAAAAGTTACCTTCGTCACTCAAAAAATTATACAGGGTCTAAAGTCTGGTGAGTGTTTCACCCTCGGGAACATAGAAGCTCGAAGAGATTGGGGACACGCTAAGGATTATGTGGAGGCCATGTGGCTCATGCTTCAACAAGAGCAACCAGATGATTATGTTGTCGCTACGGGTAAAACACATTCTGTACGAGAATTCATAGAAATCGCCGTACACAAGATGGGTAAGAAGATTGTATGGTCGGGGGAGGGTGGTCGCATAGATGGTAAAGTTATCATAAAAGTTTCTGAAGAATTTTACAGACCTGACGATACAAAACCGACACCAATGGGTGACCCGTCAAAATTGGAAGCCATCGGGTGGTCGAGGAAGTATACCCTCCCCGATATCATCGAAGAGATGCTATTCCCTCTTCCAGAGATATCTCAGGCTTCCAATAGTCCAAGATGAATGGCCTAGGTTCATTGAATCTATCATGCGTATTCATTTTCTTTTCACTGGGGCGGACATCATCACATATGTACATTGCCACATCCTTAATCTTTGTTGATTCAAAACTTGTAACATCTACCGAGTCTGTCTCTTTCAAAATCTTTTCATAATTGTTCATCACAGTCATGAGACATTTCGCACAGTCATCGGTATGTAAAAATTGTCTCTCCTCTTCCCCATCTGTCATCAAGTCTATGTATCCATTCGTTTCAAACTTATGGAGCATATCTGTGATGACATGTGACTTTTCTGAAACTTCTTCAGGGCCATATACATTCCAAAATCGTGCAGACAAACCACCCAACTTCCGGGTGTAATGTTCACCAATGTATTTTAGAGTTCCGTATACATTGTCCATGTTAAACATTGTACTCGAAGCGAAGATAAACTTTTTGTCTTTGAGAAGGTTGAATGTGTTTATCATGATCATATTGTTGCGATTGACAAAATCCAAATCAACATCCCATATATACTTCGCACCACCTACATCGTATGCAAGAAAAAATACAAAGTCACTCTCATCTATCGCAGATTTCAATCTATATACGTTCAATGAATTACTCAAATCGTGTGCATTCGTCAATTTGATATCCCAATGTGTAACCCGATGACCCGATTCTTCAAGAGCTTTGCATAAAGCAGTTCCTATTACACCCTCAGACCCTAGTACCAGTATCTTCATATAAAGTGTATGAGTTACACCTTTAAATAAATCATCTGTTTGAATAAGATGAAGCCCGTGGCCTACAACGTCTACGTACTCCTAATGTTCTTGGCCTACGTGATGCGTAGAGCAGGAACATTTTCCTTGGAAGAAAAGGTTAAAATGATTGAATTTTTAAGTTACATGGCACTCAACCCCAATAGGGTGGCGAACCCGAGCATCGCCAACCTACCATTCTTGAGTTCAGCTTCGGGAGTGAACGACCAGAACTCCTCATCCCCAAAATCCTTGACGGTAATGAGCGAGGCCGCAGCCAATGTCGTGACGACACCTGTAGCCGCCGCCGCATACATAGGATCCTCAAACTGCTGAATGATGTTCTCACCGGACATCACCCAGTCTAGGGAACCCCAAAGAACACCTTGCATCGCCGCACGTCCATTCACGACCTCAGCGAAGCGGGCCGTCTTGTTTGGGATCTTGGGTACGACACGTGGAGGCCTTTCAGTGGTCTTGACACTTTTACAGATTACAGGCTTGACAGATGCACGAATGAGAGAGCTCATTACTGATTTACTTGCGATCCTTTTCCTTAAGTAAGATCTTGTTCAAGACATACAATTGGACAGCGACACCCGCTGACGTGTAAAGTGTCGTCGCATTGAGACCGAATTTCCTGAATTGATAGATGAACCAGAGACAACTCGTCACGATACCAAGTAAGATGGTATTTTTCATATCTACACCAATCTCATCGACTGAACGCACTTGTCCGTACAACTGCACGAGACCGAGACCAGTGGCTAAACCTGAAATGAAATTATCCATTTTATTATATACACACATAATAAAATGGACACCCTCTTACAAAAATTTGCTGGAAAGATTGATGCACACTCACTCATGAAGACCGTAGAAGAAATCAAGGTTGAATACATCGACGATGGTCTCACCAAAGAAGACATCCCACCCATCTTGGGTCGTCTCATGTTGGAGACCCAGAAGTTCAAAAAGCTCCCCGGTCCCCAGAAGAAGAAGTTGGTCATCGGTGTCTTGAACCATCTCATCGAACAGATCGATGAGGGTGAGAAAGATTCCGAATTTGAGATTGTTCTCAAATCCATAGTACCCCCAATGGTTGATGGTTTCGCCAATATGCTCAAGACTAAACAAGCTGTCGCTAAATGTCTGCCTTGCCTCGCTTAAGGATAGGCCACGTAGACATAATAGAATGCGATTTCCTTCGCTGGAGGTTATGGTTCGGTACGGAATCTATACAGTGAAGGAACTCGAGAAATTCGCAAAAGGACTTACCCCGAAAAGACATATAAACATCCTAAGTGAGTGTACAAAGTGTGACTTTGTATACGACGGACCAATGTGCCTCAATTGCCACCCATGAAATACTGTCAGGTGACGAGTTACATGTCCAAGGGACCGGTCGTCATCAGTAATAATCATATGTGCGCAGAGAGACAGCTCATCCGACTTCTCTACCGGAAGTGCCTAAAGAAGGGGTATAAACCCCACCAGTTTACCGAGTGGCTCCATAGGAAATATGGTGAAATGGTGATTGAACGTAAGACGGTTTACGGTGACGCAGTCTCATTACCATGTGTCCTATGCAGGAAGGCTATGGAAAGGTTAGATATATGCTGGGCGGCCCACGACGGTGAACGCTGGGTTCATAGTAAAAAATCTGAACATCTACCACCCTCGATACCCACAGCCAAACAAAAGAGGAATTTAGGTTTTGGGTGTAATAATCAAACCTAGAGCTGATTCCAAATTGTTGTGACTTCTCTTGAGTGGCTTTGTTCGCTTTAATTTTAGAGCATTATTGTTTGTAGTTGCATTCTTTATTTCATCCATCTTTTTCGTGTTTGAAACAAGGGGTATTACATTATCAACCACAGGTGTAGTCTCCACTTCCTTAGGAGGTGCCACATCGATCGTATGATTTTCTCGAAAGGCTTCAATCGTCATGTCACCACCAAACACTTTTAGACTGAACCTGTTCGGTGCAGGCTTCACAGATCCCACCTGATTAAACATTTTTTTACGCATCATCACAATGTTACCACATATGAGACCTCCCCGACTGAGACCATATTTATCAATCGCATAGGATTTCATACAACTCCAGGAGCAGAAATGTCCAGCAGTGTAGAATTTATTTCGTTTCTCATCGTGTTTGTATGGCATACTTAAAGGTGTCGTGTCAAAATCATGGCAACACCACCAACACCACATATTTCGCTTATCCTTTTTTTCTTTAAATACTATAAGATGTATAGGAATGCATATTTCTATGCCCAGTATGCCCAGGGTAGTAAGTCGTCGGGTGCTAAGTTACTCCTACTTCTGGGGATGATGCTTCTGTTACTGGTCATCGCCCTCGTAGTAGTCATAATACTGAAAAGTCGTAAGAAAAAGAAGCAGCAACGGCGTAACCTCTCAGACTTGTCGGAAAGTCTTAGGGAGCACCAAGAGAATATGTACAGAGCTGCTGAAGAATTGGACATAGATCCCGACGATCTCAAGGCAGAACTGTTCGAATCTTCTAATCTGGTATGCTACGTCTATCCAGAAAATGGTTCATGTGATGCAAACTTTTACGATCTAAGGGATGGTTGTTGCGAACTCAGAAGTAATGCTGGGGAGTTGGCCGATCAAGCTAGGAAGGACATGGCACTCGACATGACCACCATGATTTTGATGTCCGTCCTCCCTGAAATTATTCTGACAGATATTCTACCCAGATTATTATCAAGTCCTAGACTTGGACTTGTAGTAGGTCGTCTTCGTAATCTCGGTGCCAAGATGTTTTCGAAAATTATGGCAAAGGGTATAGCCAGAACCGCCATCAAAGCAGCTACGAGCATGGCTGTTAAAGCCGCGGCCATGGTAACAAAACTTCTCATCAAATTGGGTTCTGGACCAGTGGGTTGGGCCCTACTCGTTTTTGATATATTCACGGTTATCCAAGATCTCGCGGATACCAACAATTACAATACCTTTTTGGAGAACAAGATGAACATGGAAACCCGTGATATCATCGTATATGAATTCGCCAAGGCTATGACGATGGAAAAAATGGATTTTCCCGTATTATTCCCATTCTCTTTACTTTTCCCAGAAGAATCGGAAACTGCGATGTTGGAATATAATTCAAAGATCATGCTTGATTATATAGAAATCCTATTAGAAGTAGAAGGTGGTACCGAATGGTTCATTGACATGCTCGTGACAGCTCTTGAAGCAGAAGAGAGTGGGGAAGATCCACCACCAACAACACAAGAAGATGATCAGAAGAGTTTAGAAATCATGGATACCTTCTTTTCGAGAGTAAGACAAGAACATGGTCAAGAAGTTGATAAATTTTTGTTCGATACAATGCAGAGTTTAATACCTTCTAGTCGTAAAAATGATCTCGTACTCATACCAGGTATGTCTTCGGAAAAAACGATAGGAATAGGTATAAGTGAAGAAGCCGCCGAAAGATGGAACCAGTCCAAGCGTGATGAATGGTTTACCTATCTCGATCCATTCTTTCCACCAAATATTCCTACTGCGGACTGGGTACCACCCATGGTGGCAACTCACACAGATGTATACCTGACCCCCAACAAACTTAACCCAGGAACATCTAATGCTCCTAATATCGTAACTGCGACGTTACCACAGAAGGTTACTCTCATGTACCCATTCGGAACCTTAATCACTTTTTGTGAAAAGGAACGCACAACCGCAAGTTATAAGATGCCCATCGATCCAACTGATTACGATGTCACATTCGATCCCATTCCAGGTGTTTGTAACTTTACGGAACGATACTGTCAGAGGTATGGCCTCGATTTCGAAAATAAAACATGGAAAGATGGAACATCATATACCGATTGTGATCTTAGTGAGGGTCAGGAGGGGGCTGAGATGATTTTTGGTACAGAAAATGTACGTCAAGCAAAACTATGGGTTGAAGATCCTGATCAGGCTGCTGCAAACCAGTCTCAACAAGTTTTTTTTACGCTTCAGAGAAGGAATGAGGAACATGGTCCAGTGGGTGCACTTCTACTAACAGCTGTAGATCCAACTGGTATGTTTGAAAATTTTGGGCGTAATTTCGACGATCAATTGGCGGGGAGAGATAAATATTGTGTCACTGGTGACACATGTAAAGAGTTTCACGTGAAACACCGAGGTGGTAATTTCATGGGATGGTCCGCACGAGACTCGAGTGGTCAGGTTTATTCAAACGGTCAAGGGTTCCAGAACCAGGTTAAACACGGTGAAGACCACACATTCTTCGTCCCAGAAGGTGGTTATTTTAGAGTTAAGTGTGATCCAGGTGAAAGTATGAATGTTCCCTATGAAGATATCGAAAATCCCCTTCAATTCAGTTGCTGGTGGGGAAAAGTCAAGCGGGATCCCACCGGTTCCGCGTTCGGGGATTCGGCCAAAGACTTTTTTGAAGAGGATGCTGGGCCAGCGATCCAACAAGGTCTTGCGGAAGCTGCGGAATTTACAGTTGAAACGGCCGTCCCAGCAGTGGCAGATTTTTTTGAGGAAGAAGTAGCTGAACCATTTGTCGAATGGGGAAATGAATACAAAGAGGAGGTAAAGGAAGATTGTGGTTCAGGTGGTAACGCGGGTGATTGTCTCGAAACTGTATTTACACTTGGATTTTCAGATAGAAGACTAAAAAAAGATGTAAAGAAGTCAAAGCTCAAATCACCCATACCAGGACTTGATCTCTACACATGGACATGGAATGAAATTGCGATGTCCACATATGGTCTCAAGGGGCGTGATTTTGGATTTATCGCGGACGAAATCCAGGATGAGTACATCTCCAAAGATGTCTATGGATATGAATACATCAAGAAGGAATCACCCATACACAAAGCTCTCGTGAAATTAAAATCTAAGTATTCAGTAAAGCAGTGATGTCTACCACTCTTGCGGCCAAGGCCTCGACGAAGGTAGATGATATAGCTGGGTTTTCCTCTGCTCTCAAAGCACAACTTAAAGCGGCTTTTTCGAACTCGACATTATTTAAGACGATGATAGATACGAACCCAGATGCGATTGTCGATGTTTTTAAACGAATCGACGATGTTGATCTTAAAAAGATAGGTGATTCGTTAGACGCCTCCAGCGCAACAAAGCTCAAGAAAGCGCTTGCAGATTCGGGTAATCTGTCACTATCGGCTAAAATGTTCCCCGATGGTGCTACCGTTAGGACAGCTCTCGCGATTGGTGCTGGTATCGGTTTACTCGCATACCTCGATGATAAGTTCGAGGGTGAAGAAGAAGATTTTAAGAATTGTATGGCGGGATGCCTTCCCCATAACTGGGATGCGTATGAACAGGGGGGTGTGCAAGCATCCGAACTCGAATACAGTACTGAAGAAACTCTAGGGGACTATCAAATCACACCCATCCCCAACCAGCCATACTGCACGTCCCCAAATAAAAAATGTCTAGAATATTGTGAACCAAAGTGTGATGAAGAGACTAAATCCGATCTTCCATTTAGCAGTGTACCCGAAAGAGCTGCCGAAGAAGCTGGTGGTCTCTTGAAGTCGCTATTCGGTGGTTTGCTTGATGGTTTGGGTTTGGACACGGCTACGGTCGGATATGCATCGAGTGCATCCGCGTCGATGTGCTGTATGTTGCTGCTTCTGATGCTGATGCAGCAGTTTAGATAATTTTAAAACCCATTCGTGATGATTCCATCCACTCCATACCTATACATATATTCCAACTCCTTGTCCTCCTTATGTGTATACGTGTAAACCTGAATACCCCTTTCTCTGCAGTACTGCACAAAGTCGTGATCTAAGCATGTCCAATGAAGGACGATGGCACTGAGATCTCTCGTGATTGTATGATATTCACTTGGATGAAATGTCGTTTCGAACGTCGAACCTTTCTTGAACATTTTGGGAAGTTTGTGAAGTATTTTACGATTAAAACTACAGAAGATGACGTCTCCCATTGGTTCACTCTCATAGAAAGTCTCGAGTGCCTTCACAATCGAGAGGTCACAACCCTTTATGTCAATCAGAAGTAGGGTCTCTCGGATCTCTGGAATCTCTTCGTACACATCCCTCAACGAACATACACCCATCTCCCTGAGTTTTTGTAGTGACAACTCACCCACAAAGTAGTCATCTATGTACACGTCGTGATGGAGTACCAATTCCCCCGTTCCGCACAATTGTACATCAATCTCGACACCATCGTATTCTCGATGAATGGCCTCATGGATTGCCTCGATACTATTGTCCCTGAACCGGAGAGAGTATCCTCTGTGAGCGATGCACTTCATTCCTAACTTAAAGGGATATTAATCCTTTATACCAATGATACTCTCAATCGATGTTGGTATAAAGAATTTGGCGATGTGTCTACTCGACGAAAAGGCTGGTAATCTCGTCCGTGAATGGGATGTCGAT
>Ga0208542_1000779_pt1 | contig 14230 bp, 12 predicted proteins | sample DEB08_DNA_3_FD_185495 | JGI IMG/M metagenome (GOLD analysis project Ga0208542, IMG submission 185495) | Aqueous microbial communities from the Delaware River and Bay under freshwater to marine salinity gradient to study organic matter... | ecosystem: Environmental > Aquatic > Marine > Coastal ... | reverse complement strand
TCTTGTTCCCTTCTTGTTCGTAAGGCCAAAACCTTGGACAGATTGTTTACTTCAAATCTTTTGAAATAGACCTCCATGTCCTTTTCTGAAATTCCGTACTTCTGTTGCAACTTCTGGAATCTGGACTTTTCCCCTTCTGGTGCTCCGTAGTACCACTCATGAATTCTTTGTTCATCTTCCAAAGCAGATGCCGAGGGAGCAGTCTCAAAACTCTTCTGTAGATCAATGCTGTCTCGGTTCAGATCCAGGCTTAATAATTCCAGTTCCCTTCGTTTCTCTTCTCTCTTTTCTTCAGCATAATTCTGAAAAATCGCATCACCGATGGAGAAGATGCCCTTGCCGAGTTGCTTCAGTGATTCCAGCTTCGCATAGTTTGCAGAGGTCTGGAGATCCAGAGATTGTGTCCTCGGAGAAGAAACCGGAGACAGTCGGTTCTGTGAGGGTCTCTGTAGATTGGTCTGGTCAAAAGGTAGTCTCATTTCAATGCCCCGTACCCTAAGATTCCACTACCGACCCCCTGGAAGAGTGCTCCAAATAGAGATTGATCTCTGGAACCCCGTGTTGCTCCTGCTGCTCCTCGTAGAACTCCTGCTTGGCCCTGAGCTTGTCTCCAGTTGATTGCTGCCTGTTTGACCTTCATGTCCGACTCTAGTTGCCCCTGGAGTCGTGTTCTTGCTGCTTCGTAACGAGTGTTGTAATTGATCATCCTCTGGTTGTACTGGTTCTGAAACTCCTGAGAGATCTGGACGTTTGCTGGGGTACCGACATTGACTGATGCCCCAGAAGATCCGGCTCTGGCCCGAATCCTACCGATCCTCGCCTTTCCTGCGATCTCTTCCTGAGCTAGTGCAGTCATTCCGGCAAATTCCACCTGTCTGGCGTTCTCGGCAGCAACCCGTTGTATCAACTGAGCTTCTTCTAGAGAAAACTGATAGTTCTCTTTTCCTGCCCGTAAAATCTCTGCCGCTTGTGCTTCGTAGTTCTGAGCAGTCAATGCATTCTGCTGTGCTGTCGTATAGAGGTTGAAAGCAGTTTCAACTCCCTTGTAAACGAGGAATGCGGTAGCGAGTGACATTATTCGTTAGTCTCGTAATCGATGGCTAAAAGAAGAACAGCTAGGGGATACGGTTGATCCTGACGGATGTACAACTGTGCTTCGGTTCCATAGTCATCTCTCAGGGTGTAGCTTTTCTCTCCTGTGAAGAACAGGAGTGCTGTACCGATGGCATCAGCCGTAGTTCTGAAGACTGCTTCCGTCAGGTTCGATGTGTTTGCTCCGAAAATCACTCCGATAGATTCCAGATAAGTAATCGTGGCATCATCCAAGAGATACGGAGTTGATCCGTACTTGAACCCCATGCTATCGAGGAGTTTGATCACAAACTTATGAATCCGTTTCTTGTTTCCTACAGAGGTTCCAGCCGATGTCTGGGCGACCATCGGGAGTGTCTGGAGGTTACTGTTGTATCCAAGTCCAATTCGGTATTTGGTTGCTGCAGTCTGTAGTGTGACTTCTCCGGAGGAATTGACAGTCTGGTCTGGTTGTACGGCAGCATCTCCGAGGACAGAAACCGTTTCTCCACTAAGGTGCGATAGGCCAGTAACGGCAGTAGTGGCAGAGGTTTGGTTCGTTGGCTCTTCCAGACCACTATCGACAAAATGAGCATCTGTTGGATCAATTTCAGAACCGACAAAATATCTCTCAAGAAACTCGACATATCGGACTTCATTGCACTTCCTCAGAGTAGTCACACTGACATCGGTGGTAGACCCAGAAACCGTTACAGCACTTCCTCCAGATGACTCAGAAAGTTGGAAAGTATCAGTAGTTGAACTGACCACATAATAGAGAGTATTTGCTGTGAATCCGGTGATTGCAGTAGCATCAAAAACAAAGATGTCCCCGTCTGATAGTCCGTGTGAAGTCTTGGTGAACCTGTCAGTGGATTGATTGAAAGTACACGAAGCTAATGCTGCATCCCGTCTATGTCTCTTGACTACCATCCAGAGTTGGTCATGGGTGCTTCTTGCAATTACAGACAAGGATTCGACTTTCGCATGATTCCCATAGGTAGAATCGTAGTGAACCCCGGCTATTGTGTGTAGATGCCATGCTCTCATCTGGAGAAGATCTACATACGTAATTGCTGCCAGTTTCCCATCGGTTCTTCTGCACCAGAGCACAGAATACGGCTGATCCTGATACGAAGTTTCCACAATCCCAGACTCTGTCAGGGACTCTGCTCGTAGAGACAGATCGGCTGCTGCATACTGGTCTTGGACTTTATCGAATGCTAATTCTCTTAACTTTCTGCCGTTGACCTGGACATAGAGCAGGTTATTACCAATCTTTGCTGGAAGCGAGGTTCCGTCTGTAGCCCAGGCACTAACTTTGGTAATGCTGAAGTTAAACGGAGTCAACGTCACATCGTCTTCTGTACCGAAGATCTGGAAGATTCCACCAGAAGTTCCAACGGTCAGTCTCCGGTCTTCGTTGAGCCACTCGATCAAATCGACTGTGTCAGAAGAGATTGTCAGAGAGATCGCATTATCCTCAAAAATCTGCTCCCCAATGATCGCCTTTCCAGCAGAATCGGTTCTGCCTGTCGATTGTCCAAGGGGTTCGGAAGCCGCAAAGTTATTGAAGTCTGCAGTCTTAGAAAAGTAAACCGTCTGAGGTTCTGACGAGGTTCCGCCAAAGACGAGACGTTGCTGGTAGATCTGTACCGTTCTGGGGTATCCGGTGGTCTCTGAAAAACTTCCGAGTTGCCATTCGGTTGTGGCCCCAGGAGTTGCTAGAGCACCTTTGGTCTTTGCTAAGATTGTGGTGGTTGGACTGCTACTGTCGAGTTCCAGGATCTCGGCATATCCCCACTTGATTTGTGGGGCCACCTGAGTGTTCAACCGAATCAAACGTCCTACATCTGAACTCTGGAACCCAAGGTCCAGATTAATCCCCGTGGTAGCGGAAGCCACGATCTTGATATAAGCATCTTTGCCAACGATGTCCTGGAAGAACGTCAGATCTGTGGTCGGTGCAGTGGTGATATCAGCAGGAGTACCCCCGGAGGAAGTCGCTAGTTTGAACGTGTTCTGGGTAGCTTGGACAATGTAGTAATCGGTCCCTGCCGTGACTCCGACTATTGAAGTACCTCCGGTAAAGCGAACCTTCTGTCCATTGACAAACGGATGATTACTGGAAGTAAAGGAGTCTGTGGCATCATCGACATTCGATGCTGTAACCGTAATGACTTGTTCTGCTTCCAGAGTTGAATTGGTGAAGGATGCTGTCCAGTTGGCAGTATCTGCTAGAGAAATGGTCATCGTGGTGTCTTCAACATTCACCGGGAGGTACGGACCATCTTTCAAAGGGAGATCTGTCAGTGTCCAAGAGGTAACGTCCAGACGTTTGAGTTCTCTCGGAGGATGAGTCGGATGACAGAGGAAGAGTACGTCTGCCGATTGAGTGAAACTGATGTCTGCTAACTGAGCAGTCGTATAGGTGGTAGTGACTTCGTAGGGGGAACCACTGGATTCAATGATTCCATCGTTTGCATAGAAACGGATCTTGTTATTGGAAAACTCCAAAACCACCGAAGTTCCCTGACCCCGATTGAACGGAATCAGGCGAACCTGGGCATTGGACGGAGTTCCATAAGCGTAGAACGTCCCTGGTCTCCGAGTTACGGAACCCTGGGGAAGAACTACCATGTTTTCCAGTAGTGCTAGTGACGATTTGTAACTCTCCAACTCGACCATTCCCTGCATCCTGGGAGAAATCATCCCATCGGCAAAGGAAGACTGAAGTGCTTGAATCCTCAACTAGACCTCACTAGAAAACTTGGCTCTTCGATAGGTAGAACCGACTAGACGGGCATTGATGTAATCATCAGCAATGAATTCACCGGGAAGTGACGTTTCTTGAGAATCTACACCACGGGCCTCACTGAGGATCTGCAAATATTTCGCAAGCATTCGGTCACGGAGATCTGCTCGTCCTGTTAGGTTTTCCGCTATCTCAGACGCCAACTTCATGGCCACTGCATGAGTCAATAGAGAATCAAAGTCGGTAGGGTCCGTTACCTTCTTGATGTACTTCAGTTTCATTGAAGTGCTATCGGTTACCAGATACCGTCCCTCGACTTCGTACTTCTCAAAGTTGTTCTCGACATCAAGCACCCGAAGACAGTCAGCTGGTAGAGCAAAGCGTTTGGCATAACCCCAAGCTGGAGCAGTAACGTCTGCTGATAACTCTACTCTGGCAACTGCACAGTTCCAGGGGTGAGACCGGAGGACCGAGTCTCGACAGTCTTCATAGCGAAGATTGACAACCCGTGCCCTCTCGTTCTCTTCATTCAGTGCCGCAATTTTCGTCTCACCGATGTTGGTGAGAGCGATATTACAGATCTGAACTACTGAAGACATCAGTCGATCACATAGACGATGTAACCGACCAGATCATCTCCATCGGCAATAGCCGTATCCTGACTGGTTGCTCGGATCACTACACCTCCCATTGACTGAAAGACATAGGTTCCGCCAGTGGCCTTGATTCCGGCTAAAGCACCTTCCATGTTGAAGTACCCTGCAGTATCTACTGAGAGACCATCGATCAGACCATTGGGATCAGCAGCAACTGCTGTGTTATCCCCGTCTGTATAAGCATCCCAACCAAGATCCAAGGTTGCCGAAGCAGTGGTCCAGTTGCAGTACATGCGAGAAAGACCCAACAGAACTCGTACTCGTCCTGCCGGAAGTTTCCCGATGGCTACTGAAGAGGTAGCCTCCCCAGCACCGTCCTGGTCATGGGTGAAGAACATTACACGGAGTCGACCTTGGAATTCGGTTGACTCATTGTTCACTACGGGATCTGCCGTTGCATTGGTGTATTCCGTAGATTTCTGAGTTGTAACAGCCATTTAGTCTCCTTATGGTGATTCGTCACATTCGATTTGAACTACCTTGTCCTCTTCCATCCTGGTTGCTCCAATTGACATCGCAGCATAGACCTGAGTGGCGTAAGACTTGTCTGGTCGCTCATCGATTCTAACGTGAAGATCTTTACCGACTGCTAACAGCATCCCGTCTACTGCATACGCAAAACAACTGCGTACATCTGTAGAACTATCTAGAGACAATCTGGTAGACGTTATGAAGGTAAAGCCAAGAAAATCAGATATTTGGCCCTGAGCTAACGCCTTCACGGTGTTGAAATCAGAACTGGTGACTTCCGTAGTAGCCAACAAATCCTGGATCTGTTTTGGACCTACGACAATTACTCTTGGGATACTTGGATCAACATCAGCATTATCCATCAGGTATTTGGCCTGACGTAGTTTCTCAATGTTGAGTCCTGTGCTTCCAGATCCAGTGGCACGTACTGTAGCAGCCACAATTTGAGAACCACTGTTGTAGCCCGAAAGAGTGACGGAAGTTGCTCCGGTTTCTCCGGTATAGGCTGTTCCGGTTGCAGCACTGATGATGACATCGTCCATCGCTCTACCGATTGCAAAAGCCTGGGCTTGAGCATAGGTGGAAGTCGGATCGACAATCATTCGGAGACGGTCCTGATCATCAATCAGGTCAGCTACTTCGTAGTCTGCTAACGTGACTCGTCTTCGTGCGTGAGGGGTATCGGAAAGAATGGTATCTGCTCCACGGGTGCTTCGGACGGAAGCTACCTGGGAACCGATCTGATCGAAATAAGCGTTTTTTCCTCGGACACCTTCTACACGAACCAGACCTCGTAACCGAGATCCCTTTTGTTGTGATAGGTGCTGGAGGTTCTGGGAGTACTGCTGGACAAAAGCAGTCGTTACCTGATTAGACATATCCAACCTGAGATGAGAATTGATCTCATGCCTATGATTGGAGTTGTCCTACATCAGATGTCTGATGTCTCAGGGTTCCATGGTAGGAAGCGAAAGAGTACGGGTCAGGATTTGGTTGTCCGTTTCCGTTCCTTTTGCATGAGGGAATCTGTGGGCCTTTTTACCCACTGGTAATACTTATCAGCAAGTTCAATGGGGTTACTGATATCGGCCACTGTACCGTTTTCTACTGCGAGACGCAAGCATTCTAAACGAAGGGTTTCTTCTTCCGTCATAGTAGCATCTCTCGGAGTTTCAGTGCTTCGGCAACATACTTGTCGTGCTCCGGGTGCATCCCGTCCCAATACGGGCTTTCTGAATCCATGATTTTTTCTAATTTTTCCTCAATACTAGCTCTTCCTCCACCGTCACCAAAAGCAATGTCGTTCTGAAGCATACCATCTTCCTTTAAAATCTGACCGACCTTGTTGAAGAGTTTGATCATCTCCGGAGAGTTTCCGAGTCCGGATTCTTCCATCGTCTTGACCATGTCTGCATCGGCTAGCTGAAGAAAGGCTTGTTTTGCTATTTGAGTCTGTGCATCGAAGTCCTGGCCCCATTCCCTCTTCAGAGAATCGATCCCCTGTCGGATCTGTTCCTGGTACAAGTCCTTTTGCTGGGACTCCTGCTGCTGTTGTGTGGTTGCTATCCAATTGTAGATCTCTCTTGCTTGGTTCTTGGATAACCCTAGTTTGTGGGCATTCTCTGCATAGTCCTTGTTGAGATCATTGCTGATGTCAATCTCGTATCCCGATGGATCTTCGGGTCTGCCTAGTTTGTTGTAAACTTCGGAATAGTTCCCGTCACTTGGTAATTTGATCAACTGATCTTCTGGAACTCCTCGCATTTTTACGAGGTGTACATAACTCTTTGCTAACTTCGATACATCATCAAAATTACGGAGGGACGGTTCATTGGCTAAGTCCTCTGGTAACGATCTGGGATCAAACGCCATGGGGGGTTCGGCAACGGTTGCCTCGGTGCTTTCAACGGTCTCTTCGGTCATACGGAGGTTCCATTTGTTTTTCCAAAGATTCTAAATCGATCTTCAGATATTTGATCAAGTCCATGACTACCGATCTCCGACCTTCCTGGAATGCAGAAGCTATCGAGTCACCGGGTACATGGGTTGTGTGAAAAATAAAGTGTCTCTGACAGAGATCTGCCAAGACTTTTGCTCCTTCGGGAGAATTAAAAACTCTACGATAATCAGCCTGACGTTTCTTCTCAAAGAGCATTCGCTTTGCTCTCATTCAAGGTTGCTACCGATTCATCTTTGCGGGCTTGAGAAATCAAAGACTGTTGTTGGGCAATGACCTGGGCCTGTTGCATCTGTTCCATCATCTGTTGCTGTTGCTGTTCTGCCGCTTTCTTCTGGTCCTGTTCTGCCTGAGTCCTAAAGACCTTTGGAGAGACTTTCAGTATTTCTGCAGCTAGTTCAGCAACTCTTCCGGTTTCAAAACGTTCAATTACGGTGGGGTCGAGTTGGGCAAAGGGAACAAGAAACTGAATCAACTGAGAGATGGAAGCCAGTTCTCCGGATCTCTGAGCAATCGAAACCGGATTGGAATAGGCTAACTTGAATTCAGCTTCTCTCAATGCTTGTGGTGCTTCTGGAAGAGATCCGTTGCGGACCATGATCGACATCGTTCTCAAAACGAGGGGTCCGAGACATTCGACCTCCTGACGGGCCACGATGGGTCCGAGTACAGATAAGCGATCTCGTTGACGGGCTGCTACCTCGGTTGCCGAGAAACGGAGTACGTCTCCATCGGGTGCGATTGGTCCTGGGGTTTCAAACAGATCCAGATAGAAGGCTCTTTCAATGGCTTGACGGACCTGACCCATTTTTGCTTCATTGAGTTCTACTCTGGCATTGGTGACCAACGGAGTGATTCGATCCTGGGGACCGAGTCCGGCCCGGAAGTAATTGATTCCACCTGCTTTTGTGGTCAATGGCGAAAGGAATCCATCGTCTGGGGCAAGGATCGGTGGATCGACTACCTTTTGAAGGGCTATCAGTCCCACTCTTTCCATCTCGTTGATCATCCGGACATCCGGCAAAGACTCGATCCCTGGACCTCTTCCGTAGACTTCCATGGAGTTCTTTTGCCAGCGACTGACAATATACGGGTTCTCTTCAAACCCTCCGGATCGGATTTCCTTCCTTGTGGAAAGTTCGTAGTAATTCGACAGGAACGGTTTGCTTCCAGTGTTCCCAGATTTGTTCCGAGGTCGAACAGCATGGAGGATTTCAAAGCGCTCAAAGGGACTATCGTCTGCAGCTTTCTTGATCTGATCGGATAGAGAGTTTCCAAACTGACGATAGAGAGATCGTGCCGTGTCAAAGAAGGTTCTGTAGACGGAATCAACCTTGCCGAACTTGTCTTCTGCAATGAAGACGTTTCCAAGAAAATAAGATCGAAAGATTGGACCCATTGGAGGTTCATCGACCACCATCATGCACCCGGTTCCGAAGGCAACAAGATCCAGATAGAATTCGTGCATTGATGAATGGAAGCCACTCTGCGGAGAGTTGAAGACCGACATACATCTTCTGGTTGCTTCCTCTAGCCAGATCTGGACTTCCCGGTCTTTCATCAGTTCCGAGTCTTCGGTTTCCAGTGCAAACCAAGGGACGGTATTGGAGGTCAACGTGTTGTGAAGACCTGATGCTGCTCGGACCAAGGCACGGACTGCTGTGGATTCATAGATCCGATCTCTTCTCTGTTCTCCGGGAGCACGATACCGATTGGTAAAGTCTGCTCTACGAGGAATCATCAGTTCTGCAATATCCTGCCACTGGTTCTCCCAGTTGCCCCGATCTCCCCGGAGTGCTTCGTATTCTTCAATCAGGTTCATAAGGCACTCGCATAACGCCTACGATTGGTCATGTCCCGTGCTCCTGTCAGGATTGTGTCTTCTCGTCCATATCTATTTAACATCAGTCTGCGGATTCTTCTCTGGCGTTCCTCCTCGTCCATTGCTTTTGTAGTTGTCATTTCAATAGAAGAAAACGTGGATTCATCATCCAAGTCAGGGAGATCTGCTAGTTCTGTATTTAACGAACCTCCACCTCCACTACTGCTCCCTCCTGGGAGAAACTGGTCGATAAATAACTGAAATCCATCTTTTGCGTTTTCCATGAAATCCGAAGTGTCCTGTGGTAAGGACTCAATCCCTCCAAGGTTGGAACCAACAAGATTCTCTACTGTCTTGGTTGGACCCGATAAATTCTTTTCAGTATTGACTGTCACTCCTTGGGCATTGCTTTCTAAGATAGAAGGAATCTGCGAAACATTGGTTTCTGTGGCCTTCGTTGCCTTTTCTGCCATTGATTCTAGAGTTGGGTTCGTTTGACCTCCCCCCAGTTCCTTCCCAAAGGTGACTGCTTCCCGTTGAACCTTTGCTCCTCCTTGAACTAGGTTTTCTTGCACAGTGCTTCCGAGAGTGATGGCATTTTGCTGAAGAGCCTTTCCTGCTTGAACTGCTGCTTCTTGAATGGCTGCTCCCATGTTCGGTACTTCTTGGGCTAACCCCGTCAGAGAAACTTTTGTGAAGTCCTGGTCAAAGTTCGGCATTAACTTGGCTAAGTCTCCAAGAGATACGTTTAAATTCGGAGTAAAGTCCTGATCTACATTCATCCCTAGTGTTTTTCCTGCACCCATCAATTCTGTCCGAATCGTGGCTTGCAACCCACTGAGTTCTGTCTTGAACGAAGACTCTGCATCCTTTAATGCCTTGTCTGTTTCTTTCTGAAGATTTTTGAACTCTTTGTTTAGATCCGGAAGTTTGATCCCGGTGTTCTTTTCGACAAAAGAAGAAAATAAACTCATCTGCTATCTCACTGAAGATCTACGTTTGGTCCCTGATGTCATCAAAGACCGACCATAGCCAATGCGAACCTCTCGTTTCCGAGGATCCTGTTCTACTCTGAGGGACCGTTGCAGTCTGGGAAGTAACAAATTCAACTGACCAAGTTTTTCGTTAGCCTGACTGATCTCAGAAGCATACTGACTCAGTGGCTTTTCCAGTTCCTGGTAACTGGCTTGTAGATTCTGATAGTTTTGCAGGGAAGCGTCATAGACGGATTTCGCATCAGATGCTCCACGGTCTACGAACCCACTGTCCTTGATGAAGTTCTCATAGTCTTGCCTTGCTGTTGCCAAAGTAGTTCCCTCTACATAGTCCTCGTAGGCTTTTTTTGCTGGAGCATAGGTTCCAGACTCGTAGTCCTGGTATGTCTTGAGTGACTCTGCTGTCAAGGAAGCCAAGGTGTCTGCCTGGGAAGATGAATAGTCTTGATAGGCTGTTGCTGCTGGAGAGGCTGTTGAGGATTGGTAATCCTGATACGTCTTCAATGATTCTGCTGATAAACTGGTTGCATAGTCCTCCGGGCTTTCTCCGATTGCCTGATAAGCCTCTTTTGCTGGAGTGTATACATCCGCTACATAGTCCTCATATGCCTTGAGCGAACCACTAGCTTCTTCTGTTGCATACCGGGTCACGTATTCCGTATCGGTTGACAGATCCTGATAGTTCTGAATCAATCCGGCATATTTGTTGTAACGATCCAGCCAACCTTGGTATCCTGCTGTTCGTTTTTCCAATTCTGTTTGATATGGAGAGAGTTTGCTTGATACATAGTCCAGATTGCTCTGGATGGTCTTTTCCATTGCCGATTGATCCAACCCAGGAGTATTTGAAAAATAGTCTCTAACCACCTCTTCTGCTTTGAACCCCTTGCCTTCATTGACTAAGTCTAGAACCTGCTTAACGGTATCTGGGTCATTCCCCTTTAGAGTCTCCAAAGTGACATTGAAAACGTTAAAAGGGTTATCAACCTTCGGAGGATCAATCTCTCCTGTCGAACTGATGGAACGTAAAGTGATCTGGTCATATTTTGGTAAATTGAAGGTCTTGCTCTCTTGGTCATAGAAGTTGGAAACGGTTGAAGGATTCAAACTCCTGCTGGCTTGCCAGACCATCGATGGATCCCCGGTTGGGATATAAAACGAACCACCCCATTTTTGCCCAGCAAGTTCATTTTCCAGTTCTGCTGCTGCTTTCTTTGCATTGTATTCTGTATAACTTCCTTCCGATTGGAACATCCTGTCTTCTAACTGGTACTCCGCATAATTTTTCTGGTTCAATGCACCTTGCAATGCACTTTCGTACTCCTTCTGCCCTGTCAACAATGCTGCCGAATAGTCGGATTCATATTGAGAATACAACTCTGTCCCGGCTGTTTCTGCTTCCTCTAAAGCCTTCTTGAACCCTGGGGCCACTTCTTCGTAATTCGCCAATGCGGTATCGTAGGTGTCCGAATAAGCCTGATAGAGTTCACCTGCTTTCGTTTCGGTTTCTTCCGCTACCCCTTTAAGATTCGATAACTCAGTGGCAATGGTTTCTTTTGCTGTGCTGACCGAAGTGTCATAGGCTTGAGACAGTTCTCCGAGTTTTGTGGTTGCAGTGTCATAGGCTTTTTTCAGATCACTCTCGTCAATCTGCTTCAGTACTCCCTGATAGGTATCGTACTTTTCTTGAAGAATCTTGGAATAGTCGCTTTCTGCGGAGGTTTGAGCCTGGACATAATCATTGTAGTCTTTTAACAGAATGGACTGATAGTCCTTGGCTGCTTTTAACTTCTTCTGATAGTCCGATTCAAGAGTACGGTATCCCTCGGCTGCCGAATCCCCTTGATCCTGATAACGGGTGATCTGTTTCTCCAACTGCCGAAGTTGGGTCAAAATGCTCATTTCCTCTCCAATAAGAGAATGGGTCAAAAGAAGTGTCACGAATCGATCCTTCGGCAATCATCACTCTGGGTCTCCAGGTTCGGATCGTGGCATACCGAAGAGATTGAACGGCATAACGGGTGGCGGACATCAGGTCATCATTCTTTCTGACAATCTTTCCGTCTTTTCGATGATAGATTCTGTATTCCTTGTACCAGTCCTGCAAATGATCGAAGACCTTCAGTCTTCCGGTTTGAAACCTTGTGATCATTGCCATGATCCCTGGTTCGACAGCAATTCCGCCTTCCGGATTGTGAAAGTGGGAACCCAAGAAATTGACTCCGGCTCTGCGATACTGATCGGCTAAGGCATGTCCACTGCCCTTGTCATGAATCGAACCGTCATGAGGCCAAGCTACCGGAATCCAGTTTCCTCGGAGTTTGATTGCTTCGGCATGCTGCAACATCGCTGCACCGGACTGACAGTAACTGTCATAGAGATAAGCTGTGTCCGTGTCACGGTCCCAAGCTATCCAGATTGCTGCAGTCGGATGGTCAAAACCGAAGTCGATCCCACAGATCCTCGGCCAGTGTTCCGGAATTTCAAAGGCTCTGACTGAAAAGGATTCCTCTGCAATCGGAAAGACTTGTCCGGAACCGAGGACCGGAATTCCCTTGGATCTCATTTGACGCTCATGCAACGGTAACGCTGAGAGAATCTCCTGTTTTACATCTTCAGATAGATGCGGAGCATCGTCCCAGGAAGCAGTCACCAGTTGCTGCGAAGGCTTTCGATCATTCAAAAAGTTCTGAACAACTCCGGTTACTCCCCGTTCCGGTGTGAACGTCAGATAGACCGGACCCCCGTTCTTCAATGATGCACGAAGTGATTGAGAGTAAATGTCCTGCGGTGGTTCCTCGTCCATCCAAACTACGTCTACGGCTACTCCCATCCAGGCAGAAGCACCACTGTCATATGATTTGAACTGGAGTCTGCTCTTTCCATTGACATGCTTGACCAGCACCATGCCGATCCCGTTGGGAACCCCAGGGTTTCTTTCTGTCGATAGAATCAATTCTCTCGGAATTGCTGCTGTTCCCTGTGCATCCGGATCTCCTGGAGTTCCGAGAAGTTCACACTGAACAATGTCTCTCGTTGCATAGTGACTCTGTCCTGCGGCCCAGGCTTGAATCGGTCTGTCGAACCTCCAGCCATCCCACCACTCCGGATACAGTCCTGTTAGATGATACGCCATCTCCGCTGCACCACAGAACGTCTTGCCGACCTTGTTTCCAGCCATCAGACAACGTTGCCGTGCCTGATTCCCAGAATCGTCCCTGCTCCGGTGAAACTCTGCCTGATACCGATACGGTTCGTAAGATAATAGCTTGTTGAACTTCTTGGCTTCCTCGTACTCCTTCTGGAGTTCCAGGGCCTCAACTACTATTTTTTCTTTTTCAAGCATTTACCTGCCATCTTGCACTTACTCGGTGACGGACACGTTGCACACGGTTTGAACGCTTTCTTTGACGTTTTCTTTTTTCCGTACATCATTTCTTTCCTTTCGGTTTGTTCCGTTTGGCAGTCTTTGCTGCTTGTTTAAATGCCTTGTCGGTAGGTGCTCCCTTCTCTCCTTTCTTCCTCATGGGCTTCCCAGATTTTCGTTTCTTGTGAATGTTGTGATAGAGTCCGTGCTTTGATCCCTTGTGCATCGTTGCTCCTTAACAGTTTCTTAGCAGTTTCCGTTCAGTGCCTTCACGTAGTTGCTCTAGCAACTTCCGTTTTCACGTAATTGTCTTCAACAATTCCACATCTTTCGACTCCAGTAGTTCGCTGAAGTCCGATCCGATTTCCCTTTGATTCCACCACTGCGAGCACAGTAGCTTTTCTTGCGATCTGGTTGGTCCTTTTTAATCGACATCTTCGGATCTCCGAAACGGACCTTGATTACATTGCCTTTATCGTTCTTCACGTAGACTGCGAACTTCTTCTTTTCCTTCGGTGTCCGAAACGGTTTGTTCAGACTGACCTTTTTCCCCTGGTACGTTGCCACTCCAACATCTCCGATAACGTTCACAAAGAATTCGATAATTACAGTCATTACAAAATTTGAAGAGACGCACCTTTCAACACCTTGAACTATTGATTATCGGTTTGCCCATGGACCTCCAACAGATTCGCTCTGCCGAAAAGATGGCTCGACTACCGAGTGCGGACCGTGGTGTCCAACAAAGTCCATGAACGTTTACGTCTCTACAATCTCTGCATCCTCTATCGAGGACAGTCCGAGTAACTTCTCGGCTAACTCGTTGCCTAACTTCTTCCTCGCTTCCTCTTCAATCTCCTTCGGTGACCGCTTGATCACTTCCTGAGTGATGTGCGATTCGGTCTTCGGCTTGAACCCTGCTCGGTCCAACAGGTCTCTGGTTGCATTGAAACGAGTCTTCTCATCTTCTGCAGTGAACGCCAGATCAACCATGTTCTGTAACGCATCGACCGCAATCTCTCCGAGATTCGCTCGGACCTGCAGTTCCACCAGTTCCCCATATTTCCTGTTCATCTCACGGATTGTATTGGCCGGAAGTCCGGACTTGTCCGATAACTTCTTGACTGTCAAACCTG
>Ga0208542_1000771_pt1 | contig 14371 bp, 18 predicted proteins | sample DEB08_DNA_3_FD_185495 | JGI IMG/M metagenome (GOLD analysis project Ga0208542, IMG submission 185495) | Aqueous microbial communities from the Delaware River and Bay under freshwater to marine salinity gradient to study organic matter... | ecosystem: Environmental > Aquatic > Marine > Coastal ... | reverse complement strand
GCCTTAATATATTAAGGCTCCGGTTGAGTGACCTACATTAATATCTCCTCTTTTAACTGTCAATATTTTTTCTTTTTTAAAAATATTTAAAATCTTTAGTGTTTCTGATCCAATAATTGCACTACTTCCAATAGATATTGGAGGAATCTCGGAAACATATATTTCTGTAGATCCTATACTCGATACGGATGGAATATTGAATGTTAAACTTGATGTATATGAAGATACACCTATATTAAATGATCCATTTAATGATGAATCTGTGCTAAATCCGGATATAGTTACACTATCTCCATCAACAAAATTATGATACGGAAATACATTTACTTGTACTTCATTTAAATTGTTCCAAACAAAAACTCCACTTTCATTTTGAGTTGTAGTCTCTACGGAAACAATATCTTTTCCTTTTATGGAAGATATTTTTGCAGACAATCCACTACCACTTGTTCCTGTATTGTCAATTTCTAACGTATCATTAACTTTATAATCAGTTCCAGAATAAACAATATTAATTTTATTTACTGAACCTTCACTTACTGATTCTATGATAGATTTTTGATTTGATAATTCTACCGAATCTTCAACAAAGTCATAATCAGAAGTTCTATCCGACATATTGTACGGAAATGTGTTTCTAATCAAATTTGATGCTCTAAAGTCAAATGATTGATTAATTGTAGAGTTTTCTGAAATATAGTCGGATCTATACTTATTCCCTATAAAATATGGAAATATTGGATTCAAATATTCGTCGATAGTTGCATAGTACGCATAAATCCCGTCAGGAAATTCGTCTGTTTTTGCAAATCTTCCATTATATTCATCTAAATGACAATCAGATGGATTTGTAAATACATAATCTTCAACAAACATTCCAGATCCAAAATCATTAATAGAAGGTCTATCAATAATATTTGTTATATCGAGAGTATATCCAGTTTTTAATCTAGTTACATCGGACCTTATTCCTGGATTATTATATCCATATGGTCCATATATTGGATTTCCATCATATGCCCATCCAATAATGGGGGAATGCTTAGAACTATTATCTATATTTAAATAATCTAATGAATAACCAACAATTGAATATTGCAAATTATTGTCCGTTGCCATAACTATATCATTTTGTCCAAATCTCATCCTATTATTGATAGTCAAAGATCTTACATTAGAATCGATGATAGCATTTGAACCTGAAGAAATTACTTTAATTGATGTTGATGTTGAAGAATAACCAATTCCGGCAGATATTATTTTTACATCTGAAATTTTTCCATTATCAATAATTGCCCTCAATTTTGCACCAGATCCTGTGCCAGAAGAATCTATTACATCTAAAGTGGGAACTGAATAAAATTCTCTTCCACCATATTCAATACTTACAGAATTAATTTGACCATTTATAATATTTGGCACAAGTTTTGCATCAATGCCTGTTTTGATTGTTATAGTAGGTGTCTTTTCTAAATTTATAATCGAGGATCCATATCCTGTTCCTTCCTCATACAAGTATGCATCTATGATACTTCCACTAATTGAAGGAGTAAGATTAATAATTCTCTCTTGTGTTGTAGTGCCTAATCCAACATTGGTATAAACCAATGATGCAGTAATATTTGGATACTTAAAATATTGATAACCAGTACCAGTAGATTCTAATTTAATATATTCTTTTCTCTTAAAATTAGAAGTTATTGTTCCTCCAATGCCTGCGTCACACAATCTAAAAGTATTATGATCTTGTTTTAAAATAAAATATTGATTTGTGGTAGTTAATCCGCTTATAGGAGAAGTTTCATAATCATATTCAATTAGATCACCATTATTAAAATTATGATTCTTAAAGTAAACTGTATCATAAGAAGTTGATATGCCAGATGGTTTGACAATTAACTTTCTATTTGTATATCCACTTCCATTTTTTATAACTTTAATTTCAGATACTGTGTTTTTTATCGATGATGTTGTGAATTTATGAATTCCTGATGTATTTGCTGTAATAAATCCTACAGTATTAATTCCACTTATGTAATCTGATTTAGTTTCAAATAACTGAATTGCCTTATTATTGAGAATGTGGGCAAAATATTTGGAATTATTTGATAAAGTTAGAGTGGATGATTCTAAAGTACCTATACCAAGAGATGTATTTCCAGAATTATTGTAAATAATTTCTTCACCACTACTAAAATTATGGTTGTCAATAAAAGTTAAAGTATTACCTACTGTATTAATTCCTCCACCATTTTCAACTGTTCTCGCATCAAAAAATACTGATCTATTTCTTTTTGATACTACTGCTTCTAAAACAGCACCAGATCCATTTCCTCCCTTCAATGATACCGAAATAACTTTATCTATTTCAAAATCTTGAGAATCTACAAATACTTCTTTTACTGAACCACTAATAACTGGTTGTACTAAAGCAGTATTTCCAACTCCTCCCAATATTGAAATCTTGGGCAAATTAATTACATCATAATTTGTTCCGGAATTTAAAACTTTAACAGATTCTAGAGGACCATAATACACTTTATCATTAGACTTATAATTTGTAATTTCAACACCATTTATGAGCATTCCAATAGAACCAATTTCTGTTTCTTGGTTACTAGAATTTTTTATATTTGGATTTAATATAAATTTTTTCAGTAATTTTTGCGGACTTATATAATTATCTTTTTGTTTTGTTAGTGTAAAGACATCTTCAGAATTCGGTTGTTGTCCAGAAGACTTTCTCATTTTAACATAATTATTTGTACCAATAAGAGAATTAGAAGTATAGAGTCTCATTTTATTTGAGTCTTTTAAAACTTCAACAAAATAATTTCCTGTCGATAATCCTATTATTGGATTGCCAGAAGGTTGATATGTAATTTGATCTCCACTTAAGAATGGAATATTATTTTCATTAGATAATGAAGCATAATATTCATTTTCCAATTCATCAATTAAGGATAGATTATTAATTGATTTTACTGATATTGATGGTTGATATTCATAAGAATATATTCCATCTCCTACAGTTCCAGATGGTAAAGAATTTGAAGCAACATACATGTATTCATTGCCGTCACTATAGACATTTTGAATGTCTGATACTGCCTTAGATTGATATTGCACACCAGAAATAATTGGGTTTCTGATTTTTCTTCTCAATCCATAGTTAATGTTGCTATCATATTGAATTGATGGGTTAAATCCTCCAATATCGACAGTATATGCCCCATAGGAAATTTCATTCTCAACATAACCTGTGGCAATTACAATATTTTTTACTTTATCAACAATTTCTAAAGGATCGCCTTTTTTTAAATTGGATTTATCTACAGGACTTGTTAATTTAAATTGAGATCCAGTAAAAGTTTCTACATTAAAAGTAGAACTTGTATTATAAATCCATGAATTTGCAAAAATTTCTTTTTTAGTGGGATTAGATCTTGGATTTCTTATCAATTCGCCCAAAGAATCTACAAAAATTTCATCTTGTTCATCAACTTTAAAAATATCAGAAGTTTGAATAAAATCTGATAATGAACCGGAAATTGAAAATTCTACCTTTTTTGTAATATCACCATTTTCATATCCATAATAAGTGTCATTGGATATTATATCTGATTTTATTTGTATAGGAGTAGTTATATTACTACAACCAAAAAATTGATTTATACTTTTACTTGAATATGTAATTTTATTTGATCCTGAAAAAATAGTTCCACTTTCTGGAAAACCTATAGTAGAATCTACCGTAATTACAGTATCTGATATATCTACATATTCCAATACTTTTGTTTTTGGAGTTATTGAAAACTCTCCCTGAATATTTGGAGAATCAGTATATCCAATAAACAAAGAAATTTTAAAATATTCGACACCATTCCTATTAAAAGGTTCAATCTCTGAAACAGATGCACTAACTGAAGAATCCAAAGATCTGTATATATTTTGTCCTTCTAAATTTAAAGGATTTGAAGAACTAGTTATAATATCAGCGAGTACAATTTCTCTTCTTATATAATTTGCACTAGATGGTTTTAATAAATAATTTTCTAAATTTATTACCTTAGGTGTTACTCCATATAAAACATTAAAAAGAATTCTAAAAGATTCATTTGTACCTTTTGATTCATAAAAACCTCTTGCTTGTTTTATGAAATTTCCAATATTAACATTATTTGCGAATGAAAGCTCTTCAAATCCTGGTAAAAATGTTTTCTTTATTTTTGCAAAAAATTCTTTAAGAAATAATGAACTTAAATTCTCTACAAAAGCATTTGCACTATGAGTAGATGCACTAGTCGTGTTAAAAACTAATTCCTCTCTATTTAAATCTTGCTTATATCTCTCAATTCCGCTAAATCCACGAATACATCCTAAGAAAGAATTTTCTGTTTTTTCTGTATATGTAATAATTTCATTATCAATCTTTAACAGACCATATTTGTTAGGAAATCCTTTTGTATTTGGAGAAACAATAATTGTAGTATCATTTGTACCAATATTTTCTACTAGAATATTTGAACCAGTTGTTATTTCTGGTATTAAATTGTCTGGTTTTAAATATTGATCTAAATTTTCGACAATATCAATGGGACCACCTTGATATTCTTGCGAAATATAATATTGTTCTAAAAATTTAGAAGCGTTTGGACTTTCGTCCAATAAAAAACTTGGAAGTTGATTTTCAACAACTTCTTGTACTTTTACTCTTGATTCAAACCCGTTTCTTATCATATTACTCTCTTATTAAATTTCCGTTTGAATAACTTGACGTATAGAAATCTTTAACAAATAATGTTCCAGAAATTTCATCTCCGGATGCAATTACATCCCTTACCATATTTATTGTACTTTTTGAAATATCAAAACTAATATAAAGGTCATTCAATCCAATAACATCATTTGATTCGGGATATGCCTGAATTTCAATTACTTGACTACTTCTTAATGTGGATGTAATATTTACCGTATTTAAAATTATTTCTCCTTTTTCATAATTGACAGTTCCTGCAGATTTAACAATTACCCTGTTGACATTATTTTCTAGCGGTTTTACTATTGATATAGTTCCAGTTTTCCTATCCGAATTTGGAATATCGGTCAAATATACCACATCTGCTTCTCCAGAAATCTTAAATCCGGTAGATTTAATATTATATCCTTTTGGATCTACATGAAATTGATTGCCAAAACATAATTCGTATTGTGCAAATTGATTCAATGCAGGTTTTAAATCTCTTCGTATTCTTATTTTAGTGATATTTGAAGTTATTGAACTGTCCGTATTATCAATAACTTGTAATAACTTACTATATTTCAATCTTCCTCCAAACTTATTCAAATCAAGTGATTCTGAATATTTTGTAAGAGAATTCACTACTTTTGTCTTTAATGAATTTTCTGTTGATATTTGCGAATAATTAAAATAAATCGAAGAATCAATTTCTACATAAAGTAATTTCAAGTCTATAATTTTTTGATTAATTCCAGATATACTATATTGTTTAAGTTGCGATAATATTCTTTGTTTTGTAAAATCTGATATAAACGTTCCATTTTTTGGTTTAATACTAATAGAAACAGTGCCAAATTCAGGTGGATCTAATTCTTCTCCACCAATAACTGAAACGGATTCTGTATCTGGGTAAATATTTTTGATAATAGATTCATAATCTCTTGCAGTAACTGCTCTGTATTGTGAAGAATATAATCTTGGCGCAAAATATTTAATTGAATTGATTGATTCAGAATCAGATCCATTTTTTGCATTAGATTCTGTTATTATACTAACGTTTCCTGAAGATATGAATATAAAATTTTGAATATCTGTATTATCAGTTATGACGCCAGAAAATGAAAATACATCTATAGAACCATCATTTCCACCTGCGCCATTTCCTTCTTTTCCATCAGTTACAATGTAATTTACAGTTATAATTGCTCCATTTTGCAATTTTTTGCCTATAAATCCATCTCCAAATAATAATTCGTATTTTTCATCTTGAATTTCTTGAATTAAATATATTTCCGAAGAAGAATTTATATTGAATATATTGTTTACTAAGGTATATTCTGATCCAAGAACACCTTCCTCATTACTAACATATACAGAAATAGTTGAAGTATCAATATATGAATTATCTAAAATAAATCTTTGGTCAAGTGATGCATCAACAACGAATGTTTTTTGAAGAAATGTTCCCTGATAAACCTCTACATTTCTAAATGATGCTGTACCATTATTTACTGGCGCCTGAACGTTGTTTGGCGACGCAAACGTATAGTTGCTATCATTTGCATCTGCGGTGCATACAAGACCTCTACGAAGCACTACAGAACTATAATCGGATGATATGTTATTTACATCGAAAGATATTTCGGCCTTTGCCGCTCTTCTGGAGCGAGGAACATAACCAATATTTCTTGCAAGGGAAACAACATTTTCACGAAGAGTTGCCGAATCCAGAAAGGATTCGTTTACAATCATATTCGAATTAAATGCGGTAATATAGGTATTATATGCTAATGTATCAATTAAAATCGAAAAATTAGACCCTTCAAAGTCAAAATCCGTAAATGTTGAATTAGCACGTAGATAATCTTTAATTGATACCTTTATTTGATCGAAATCTAGGTTTGTAAATTTAGTAAATGGCATATTATCTCGTCGCCGTTAAGAGAAAAGTATATTCTTGGGTCGGAATTTCTTGTCCAATGATGTCAAATATGACTGTAACATCAAATGAGTTTTGATCTGGATTTGGATTTACAATAACTTGCAAATTATCCACTCTTGGTTCAAAATTTTCAATTGATGTTTGAATTTGATCTTGTATTATTGCTGCAGTACCAAAATCAACAAATTCAAATAAACTATCTCTTACATCAGAACCTAAAGACGAATTAAAAAATCTTTCTGTAGGGATAGTTTCTACAATATTTCTTACAGATCTGCGAATTGCATTCTCATTTTTTAATATCTGAAGATCATTTGTCACAGGATGAGGCACAAAAGACAAACTAATGTCCTTAAATGCTCTTGATATCCTTTTAATTGCCATTGGACAAGAGATTTTTTATTTATTTATCATCATTCGTGCCATCTTTCGACAAAATCATCAAACCCATTTGCACCACCACAGGGTCTTGAAAGGCGATTTTCTGGAATATGATACTTATTATCTAAATCATCGTGCATAACCTCTTGCAAAACTTGTTTTGAAGGTAATGAATCATAATCTGTAACCAATTTTGTGGTTCCCCACATCTCTCTCATGTAGTTTTTGTTCCTATCGACTGGTAAATTTGACATTTTAGCTCCTGATTTGTGAAAATCAGAACTTTTAAAGGGGTTGCTATCCCTAAAAATTATTTATTTTATCCAAAAACCTTTGCGATAATAATCAGAATCACTTATATATTGGTAGTTTTTCATATCATTTGAAATTTCATTGTTCCATACCGGAATTGCCTCATTATTTCCAAATCTAAAGTCGGGATTTTGCCTAAAATGAACCTCTATGAGACAATTTCCTATGAATTCGCAGTTAATCCATTCATAATTACCATGCAAATTCTTTAAAATGTTTGGAAATTCTATATCTCTTTCTATTTTTTGCCATTTTTTCCACTTGTAAAGAGGATCTTGCTCATTACGAGTTCCTATTACTGCTAATTTTTGTTTCTGGTATTGATAATCAATACTTATATGTTCTCCATTAAATAATTCGCACCAAAATTCACCTGGATGATAGTTATCAGTAGTGTCATTAATATATTCAATACGAGCAAATCGCCCCATACCCAGAAGATTCATAGAAGGACGGATAATATAAAAGTCGGGTTTTGGGACTTGTGTTCCAACAGGACCACATTTATATCCTAAAACCCGACTTAAAATTAATTTATTATAAACCCAAAGGTCATGAGGATGAATTTGATTCCATTCTTCATTTCCTTCTAGGTACATTTTATTTAACCTTTACCTTGTCCCCGATACTTTTTCTTAGCCGAGTTACGAGAACTTGCGGACAATTTTGTGTGCTTCCCTTTTCCTTGACGAGACTTTTTAGGTTTGGCTTCGACATAATTACCCTTTCTCATAATACCAGTTTTTGCCATAATTTTTTACTCCTTGTAAATTTCAGTTTCAAGTTCCGAAGGATCCGGAGAACCTGTCTGATAGTATTCTATCGCAAGGTCCTCCATTACCTCAAAATATTCAAGTTGACTTAGATTTTTGTATATTCTACGTCCTTTACATAGAATATCATACTTTTCTGCCATTAAATTACGCGAGTCTTCTCATGTCCCACACGAATTCGTGGATCACACCAAATCTCAAAACCTGCTTCAATAGCATCCAAACAGAATGATACATCCTCTCCACACATATCTTGTACTTCCCCAGACTCAAAGACTTGCATCTTCGGAGCAAACCATGGATACTTCATACCCTCATTCTCAAAGACTCCGTACTTGATGAGCAACCATCCAAATCCTGTATAATCAACAGTAAATAGTTTGCGCCTCTTGGAGATGCTCTCGATGGTTTCGTGATTCATCACACCCCCATTGTTACGGAAGTCATTCTCCTCTAACCAATGAGCAACTGATGTGGTGCGACCATCTTCGGTACAATACCAACCAGCGGCAATGTCCTTATCCATTAGAACCAATTGCCAGAACTTCTCAGTGTTGAATACAATGTCACTATCAATCCATAACTGATAATCATATTTCAACTTACCGTCCCAGGGAATTTGATCCGGTCCTCGCAGTACATTTGCTCCAAGACACTTGCATCTTGCAAAGTTGACCATGGAGGAATAATCCTGCGAAATCTGGATGCTTGCCCCACATTGTACTAGATCAAAACAAAGTTGTACAAAGTTCTTCAAATACGTATAAGATACTCCGCGCCCTGGAAGACAAAAAACAATGCTCTTGCCCCTTACCATTTCTTTTGCTTTATCATAGTCCCACTCTTGTTCTGCCACTGTGGGCGCAGCTGCTTTTACTGTAAATCCTTTAGCCATAATAGAATTGAATTACTTTCGAATCATACTTCACTATGTATACTCTGTCAAGAATCTGTAATATCAGTAATGATAATACAGTCATTCTCAACTTCAATATTAACTTCGGTTCCTTCATACCACCCCTTTTCATCACATATCCATTCGGGAATCTTTATAAAATACTCCCCACTAACAGGATCGACCTCTATCGTCGTAAAATTTTCTGCGCGATTTTTTTGCATACCTCTGATCTTTATAGTTGTTTTTATATAGCGAAAAAAATTTTTGAGACCCTGTGGAAAAAAAGAGTGTTTTTGAAATCTTGAAGAATTTTATGTGCCTTTGAGTGTTTTATGTGCCTTTGAGATCTTGAACGGCATCGTAACACTTTGTAGACTAGGGGGACCCATTGATTTTAATAACGGGGGGGCATAAAACCGCGCCCACTGTCACAAACTGTCGGCGCGGTTAGTGTTACATAAGGGGGCAACGGTTAGTGTTACCCCCAACTGATCATTAGTCAGCGTTAGTGATAACTTCCAGATCCTTATTGCGGATGCTAAAGTTCACGAACTTGCCCACTGATTCCTCTGCTTTGATAACAGTGTTAAGTGCATTCACAAAACCGCTAACATCGGCGGACTTGTAATCATAGGAACGATTCTTTTTCGTGCCCTTAAATTGAACGGTTACAATATCACCGTCAGTGGTGATAGCGTTGATAGCGGAAGAGTTGAACTTGCTGATCATGGCAATTAAAAAGCGATTGAATGTTGATGTGTTTTGAGCGGGATGCATCACCCCCGCTTGTGTTCAAATTATGGATCATCAGGGGGCGATTGTGAACCCCCCAAATCTTAAAAGAATCAGGACTTATCCCACCGAGCGCGGTGTGCTGATGCCGTTAGGGATCCCTGGCAGGATCGCGCCCACACAATGCAACCGGCACTGCCGATTATGTCCGGAACCTGCCCAGCACGGGCACTCTCACGGGCAGACACTAACCAAGCAGGCGATCCGCAGGAAGGCGGTTTATCACTGCTGATCATCGTTTCATTATCATGATCCGACAGGCGTCCGACCCATACAAGGGCGCGGTCGTCGATGGATGAGGCGGGAGAGTAGATCATCGATTTGATGCGACTGAGAGAATTCTACAGCATGAGGGGGGCACCCGTGGATGGATGCCCCTGATCGATTGTCCTTAAATTAGATCGCTGAAAATCTCATCCCCAGTAAGTGTGTGAGGATCGCCATAGATATACTCTACGGGTTCAAACGATGGACAGACCGCCCAATTAAATTCTTCGCAGAAGTGCTCAAAAGCAAACTGGGCAAACTTAATGGCACCAGCATTCGTGGTGAATTGTCCTAGGGAATAGTTTAAGGTGTGGGCATACCCGTCACAATCATAGGACTCAACCTCAACGAACAATAACCCTAAACACCTGCCATCCCCAACATAGAAACTAACGTTGTATTTTTCATCGTAGTTTCTCACCAATAGGGTCTGTGTATAGATTGATCCCAACTCAGGGAAATTATCCCATGGTGTGCTCTGATCCCACTCGATTGTGCGCGCTGCGGTGATGGTGCTGGTCATGATGCTCTCCGGTGGTTTGCTTCCAAATCTTAGGGTATGGATGGGGGCACCCGTGGATGGATGCCCGACTGTTCACAATCCTTAATCAGAGAAGGCGCATCCCTGAGATGAAAGGGATGGCAGCAGATCCTTGATTTATGAACCACTCTCCGGCGCGTTGGAAAACACGCTCACCATCAGCACCAAAGGCGCTCAGAATCGCGTTTAGGCGCGATTTGGTGGTCGCGCTGCGGTGGTCGCCATCAAACAATTGAACCCAGGTGTCGCCAATGGTGGCGATCAGGTTGCCGTGCAGGTAGACATCACTGGTGCCCTCCCATCCGGGGATAACAGCAGTGTTACCGGATTGCCAGCGCTCATCATTCTCAATGGCGGCAATCATCAGGGTCTCAATCTTGCGCATGATCCTTTGGAGATTGTGCGGGTGTGTTGTATGGTAAAGCATGGAAGGGGGATTTGAGAACCCCCCGATCGATTAGAAAAACTAATCAAAGGCGATCATGCCATGGAGTGCCAAAGGCGCTCATCATCTCATCATCGGTCGGTTCCCACATTTGAGATTCTTCCTGCCAGACCTCCTCAATGGTGCTCCATTGAGATTCCGGCACGGTCTGACCGGAGACCTGCTCAAACCAGTCGCAGGCGTCTTCCCAATCGCATCCGGGATGCTCTTGGACAAATTCGCGGATGCCGGGCAGGTCGAGGGTGATGGTGATGTGGGTCATGGGGTGTCTCCCTTGGTTGCCCACCCATAATGCCCCCGGATTCCGGCACAGGGCAACCCCTTGCAACCAGTTGGCAAACTGGCACAAGGTAGTGGTCTTAGGGTTAAAATGTGCTATCTTATAAGAAATCAAATGAGGTGAGGGGTATCACCGACGACGTAATTACATCGCCACCGAACCTGCCATAAAATAATAATAACAAATTGTTAAGAAAATAGGATCCCGCACCACCAGGATCCTATAATACACCCACTTAACCATTAAATTTAATATTATCATCTCTCTTGCCGGGTGACTTTGTAATGAAACAAACATAGGAGGCAAACCCTTTCCTCCTTGTGGTCAGTGTAGCATCCCGTGCGGATCATTGTCAACACTAACCTAAAATTAATTCCTCTAGTTTTATGATGCGAGGATCATCATGTCATCTCGTGATGAATTTAATTTTAATATACATGTATATTGTATATGTCTCGACGAGATTATTATAATTGATAAGATAATCTCGTCGAGATTGAGTGTGCCAGCATGGAGACTGACACATCTCGACGAGATCAGACAGCGACCTTCTGAAGGGTTTCAGACTTGATCTGCTGGTTTACGAAACGACCAACAGACTGATCAGGTGCCATGGCGGCAGTCAAGGCAGTGGTGAAGGCGACGACATCGTTCACGGTGTAATCGTAGGAGCGACCACCAGTGAAGGTCACGGTCACGGTTTGATCTTTGATGCTGATGTTTTCGATAGCGGTGCTGTTGGAGATTGCGAATTGCATGATGAAAAAAGCGATTGAATGTTGATGTGTTTTGAGCGGGATGCATCACCCCCGCTTGTGTTCCTAGTATAAGGTGGGGGCAACCCTGGGTCAACCCCCTTGTGCCAGTTTAGAGATCGGTCAGCATCTCATCCAGAGCAGCGGTGTCGATGGTGGGATCCATCCAGCGGGCGCCATCAGGAGTCATCTGACCCCACATGATTTCCAGACGGGGAATCAGGGCATCATAGGAATCATACTGACGGGCGACCTTATAGAGGGTCTCATCGTTCTGGATCCACAAGGCGACGTTCCAAGTTGCCCAGTTTGCCCAACCGTTGAAGTCTGTGCGCTCAGGGATCAAAGAAGTGAGGCGGTCCATGTGTTTGTTTGAACTGAAGTCACAATAGGATGGATGGGGGGCAGAGTCAACCCCCCGATTGATTAGTTTTTATGATCCTCCAACAGTTCAGGATAATAATCTTTAATCTCAGTGATTAGTTCTTCTTGAGTGTAATCACTGAGATTTTCTATTAACGTATCATAAACAAAACGCTCCATTGTTTTCATGTCCATGCTATCCAGTAGTTGCTGAGCATAGGAATGCATCAGATCTGCTTTGTCCAAGGTGGCGGTGGACATCAGGGTTGCTCCCTCGGTTGTGAACCCATAATGCCCCGGATTCCGGCGCAGGTCAACCACTCCTGACCAGTTGGCAAACTGGCACACCAGGGGTGGCATCAGGTCCAGGGTTTGCTATCTTATAGGAAATCAGATGAGGTGGGGGGTACCACCGACGACGTAATTACATCGCCACCGAACCTGCCATAAAATAAAAAGACAGTTCTCAAAGTGTCCACTACGGTGGACACTTTTTTTTTGTGGCACACTCAGAAGATCTCTGAGTAATCTTTTATGCTAACATCAACATGCTCATCACCTTCCAGATCCAGGATTTCATTCCAGTCCAGATCTTCAGGGTGAAAGTCATCATAACACTCAACGTCCAATGTGATACTTACAAGGCGTTTTGTGTGTAACATGTGTCTAGATGCGATGTGTGCGTATTCTATCATGCATAGTGGCGATATGCAAGTGTATCATAATCACATGTGTCTCGTGCATAATCCTCGTCGAGATCATATGTATCTTGCATATTATATGATGAATGCTCACACATCTCGTCGAGATCATATGAATAATCATATGATGTATTATAGTCGAGATCGTAGTCGTCGTAGAACATGATAGTCTCGTCGAGATTTGTGTGTTTACCTTATGAGTATAGAATGATCTCGACGAGATGTCAAGTGTTTTCTCGACGAGATCCATAACCATTATTTATAAGTCTCGTCGAGAAAATGTGTGGGTCTCATGATTTTTCGCGGCGCGGCACTTGACAAACTGCGCGTCTTATGATACGCTCGCTAAACTTGCATCAGGGAGGCACCTTTTCATAAGATATAAAGCATAAGAATGGTGCTTTATGAGGTTTTAAGAAGCATCAGGGAGGCACCTTTTCATAAGATATAAAGCATAAGAATCGGTGCTTTATGAGGTTTTTATGAGGTTTTAAGAAGCATAAGAATCGGTGCTTTATGAGGTTTAATGAAGGGTTTTCCACAGGATAATAGAGGTTTTCCACACTATTATAATACTTTTCCACAGGGTTGTGGAAAACAAAACAAAACACTAAAACATATTTAAAAAGGTATTTTTAATATAAAATTAACCTATTTCGGGGGGTAAAACGTAGTTTTATCCCCCTTAAGCGCAAGTGCCTTGGAACAAGCGCTATCGTTTTTTAACGTATTCCAGATGTTTCCAGTCCTCTGGATAGACTAATACCAAACACCTTTCATTCCGATGAAACGTTGCATCATTGAAACTCTCTTCACTCTTCTCTCTTACCATAATCTCAAGAGTTAGATACTGTTTATCAACAAAGTATATCCAACCCTCCATATGTTTGTGCTTTACATAATGATCAACCTGAGGAACATATGTGATCATCGTTCTCTTACAATACGCATACGATTAGGATTTACTTCATTAGAGACATGATATTCAAATTTATTAACTGTTTGTTCTCTTGTCATCTTTTGACTTTCTTGATCAATTAGATTCCATTCTCCAGTAGTAGCATTCATTTCTTCAATACGATACAATTTAATTTCTTCTGTCATGTTGTAAATACCTCCAGAATACCTGACTGATAATCTTCTAACAATTTAAACTTTTGGGCAGTAAGAATCTTTTCCA
>Ga0208542_1000770_pt1 | contig 14407 bp, 12 predicted proteins | sample DEB08_DNA_3_FD_185495 | JGI IMG/M metagenome (GOLD analysis project Ga0208542, IMG submission 185495) | Aqueous microbial communities from the Delaware River and Bay under freshwater to marine salinity gradient to study organic matter... | ecosystem: Environmental > Aquatic > Marine > Coastal ... | reverse complement strand
TCTCTGCTACCGCTTTTACCGGTGCCACAGTCACAGCCACATCCAATATCCACACCCCCACGATTTCTGTGACGGATCTTCAGGCATCCACAGTCACGGCCACGTCAAACATTCATACTCCGGCTATTTCTGCCACAAGCATCCTTGCATCCACGGTTTCTGCAACAACCCGGATTCACACCCCTGAGCTTTCTGCCACCTCCATCACAGGTGCCACGATTACAGCTACTTCAAACATTCATACTCCGGCTATCTCAGCTACTAATATTGTGGCTACATCAATCAACACAGATGTAGTTTTTGCAATCTCTGGTCAATACGGGGACGAACTTGATGGAGGATTCACACCAGTATTTCTTGTGCTCCATTCCCCCTTTACTTTCACAGTAAATACGTTTTCAAGAAAACTGTCAGCCGGTGCAATCGTGGCCTCTGTTGTTATAAGAAGCGCCGCCGGTGGTATAGACACCACTGTCACAGGGCTGGATAATTTGGCAGTCGGTACAACAAAACAAACTACAACAGCCACAGGCAACAACCTAGTTTCCGTGGGTGGCGGACTCCTATTCAAACTAACAGGTGTTGCGGCAACAGACAGAAACTTCGCATTCACCCTTAATTGCACCCGTACTAATTTCTCAGGTGCTTAATGGCTTTCTCTAACGCCCCTTTCTCTCAGGTACCATACTCAACACTTGTCCCGATTGACTCTGTTGTCACAGTCACTGGCGTTCAGGGTAACTTTGACCTTGGCATTGTCAACGCTTCTCCTCAGACAATCATCAATGTAACCGGCTTTACCCTTACACTTTCCCTTGGCTCTACCCAGATTCAGGTATCTCCGGATGTCCCCGTCACCGGAGTATCTGCCACCTTTGAACTAGGCACTGTCCAGACACAATCATCATTCACAGCCAAGGTCTCTGGAGTTTCCGGGGAGTTCAATCTAGGCTCTCCATCGGTTATCCTGAGTCCTGTCATCGGGGTCTCTGGGGTATCCGGGACATTCTCTGTCGGAACCGTCACTCCCGCCATATCACCGACAATTCAAGTTACCGGGGTATCTGCCACCTTTGAACTGGGAACTCCGACTCTGGAGGTTCTGACTCTAGTTGGAGTATCCGGTGTATCAGGTGAACTCGCCCTTGGTTCCTTTAATCCGGCCATCGAAGCAACCGTAATTGTAACAGGGGTTCAGGCCCGGTTTGAGACTGGCCGTATCTTCTTCTGGTTCCCTGTCCCGGATGTAACCACCAACTGGAACGGAGTAACCCCAGTATCCACCACATGGACACCCGTCTCTGATCAGGCGACAAACTGGACAGTAACTACTCCAGTATCTACCACATGGACTGACAAAAACCCAGTATCTACCATCTGGAAATCTGCCGCTTAATTGGCCGATAATTTAAGATATGATAGGATCATCGTATGGCTACTGTAACCTATTCATCCCTTGTCTCAGCAATTCAGGAAACTGCGGAAAATACAGGATCCGAATTTGTTGATTCAATCCCCAACTTCATCTCCAGAACAGAGAAGCGTCTGACCCGTGACATTGATCTTCAGGGATTGACCAAGTTTGCCACCACGAATTTCGTGACAGCAACCCCCATTTACCAGAAGCCAACCAATGCCCTCATTGTAAAAAACCTGACCATCACCAGCGGGGGCTCCAGAATCAACCTTGTCATGAAGACAAAGGAATATCTGAATGACTATTGGCCAGACAGAACCTCTGTAGGCGAGCCACGATACTATGCCAACTATGGCACAGAACTCCTCGTTGCTCCGGCTCCTGCATCAGCATATCCTGCTGAAATTTCTTATGTAGTGGAACCGACTGCTCTGGCCTCTTCTACACAGGAAGAGAACTATTTTACCCAGTATTGTTCCAATGCTCTTTTCTATGGATCAATGGTAGAAGCAGCGCTCTTCATGAAGAATCCCACTGCTACAAACATCTGGGAATCTTTTTATGGTAGAGAAATCGCAGCCCTCAACAATGAGGCCCGCAGATCCCGGAGAGACAGCATGGCTATGCCTGCCAGTCCTGCCGGGGGTCCCAACACTTTAACAGGAAATAACTAACATGGCATCAACCTATACAACCAGAGTCCGTCTTGAGAAGCAGACCCCCGGTGAAAATGAGAATACATGGGGCACTATTCTTAATGGAAACGTCATTGATCTTGTTGATGACTCCATTGCTGCATATACAACGATCACTGTTTCCTCTGTTGATGTCACCCTGACTCAGGCTGATGGTTCCACAGATCAGGCCCGTAGTGCTTTCCTTGATATCACCGGTACCCTGACCGGGGATGTCAACGTACTTATTCCGGCCCTTTCCAAGGGATATGGTGTACGTAACTCCACCTCTGGCTCATTTACCGTAACCATGAAAACCGCCACGGGTTCTGGCATCGCCATTCCACAGGGGCAGGTCATCAGCGTCATCTCTGATGGTGTCTCAGTCAGAGACGTCGAGATTGCCGGTATCAAGTCAACCGCCAATGTAATCAATGTATCTGTGGGTTCTTCCCTTGTAGATATCAAGGTTCCCATGGCCGTATCCGGGACTGTCTCCATCGGAGGCGGTCTTGCCGTTTCTGCTTCTTCAACCATGGCAGCCACAACATTCTCCAGCAATATCACCATGAACGCCCAGAGTGATGTAAGATTTGCTGATGCTGATAGTTCAAACTACATCGCCCTACAGGCACCAACCTCTGTTTCAGCCAATGTTACCTTTTCGCTCCCTGCCGCAGATGGTTCATCTGGAGATGTCCTTCAGACAAACGGATCTGGGACCCTGAGTTTTGGTAGTGGAATACCCGTCGGTGCTGTCATGCCTTATGCAGGATTATGGTCTCCTGAGACAATCCCCTCCGGATGGCTCCTTTCTTATGGCCAAGCGATAAGTAGAACCACATACTCCGCACTGTTTACTGTGATTGGCACAACGTACGGAGCGGGTGACGGATCAACAACATTCAATCTTCCCGATCTAAGAGGACGCCTTGTCGCAGGTCAGGACTCCATGGGTGGTACTTCTGCTAATCGTCTCACAGGACTATCTGGTGGAGTTCAAGGCGATACCATTGGTGCAACTGGTGGCGCTGAGACCCATACACTAACACCCGGGGAATTACCAACAGCAGCCACTTACCAGAGACAAACCAGCAACGGTGGTCAGGGCGGTGTATCATCATCCGGTCTTGCACAAAATCCGGCATATATTCCACTAACAGGGGCTAATGACGAGGCGCATAACAACGTACAGCCAACAATTATTCTCAATTATATCATTAAGACATAACCCATGCCTGATATTATCTTAGTTGGAGGGCTTCTTACACCACCACCGCCACCTCCTCCGCCCCCTCCGCCTCCACCCCCGCCACCTCCGCCTCCACCCATGACTTGTTTTGCGGGTGACACTTGTGTATTGATGGCTGATTATAAGTGGAAGGAGATTAAGGATATACAGGTAGGTGATTCTGTCTATACTCTGTCTGGAAAAATTGCCGATGTTGTAGAAAATAAACCTGTTCCAGTTTCCAAGGGCAGGCGTATGATGAGCATCTACAGACAAGGATCCTACAAACCGCTTCGTTTTAGTGATGACCATGACTTATGGATCAGAGATAATAATGGTGTTGAACGATGGGGTGTTTATAATTATAACTGGTGGTTACTGGAAGATAGAGGTTATGATGAATCTTCTGAGGAGAACTTTCCGGGGGAGAGCCCTTATGATTACGAGCATATTGGTAAAGCCACAATGCCCCTTCTTTATGGGGAACAATATGATTTTGCCACGATAGATGGTTGGGAGACTACCCAGGCAACGTGGGACTCTGAACAAGATCCTGAAGAAATTATTTACGGCCTCTTAATACAGTCTGGTGGGGGATACATAGTTGATGGTTTTGTTGGTATTTCTCAATGGTGCAGAACAGATGATATTCGAGATGTTAAATGGCAGGGAATAAAACTTCCGTTTTAGTATGCGGTCTCTATAGATCTGGGACTAATTATCTACAGACTATACTTGATAAGAATAATAAGTACACAAGATATAAACATGAGTTTGTCCCCCATGATATTCCAAAACATATCAGGGGTATAGACAGAGTTATTATCCATAAATCACCTTATAAGTGGATTGATAGTATTATCTCTCAATCATGGGAACTTGGTGTCTACTACAAGGTTGGTTATGAGAAGGGCCACACAAAACTAAGGTGCGCCACATCTAAAACATTACATGATACTCCTGATATTATCGAAGAATATAAAGTATATAGTTTAGAAAATATTTGCGATCTTTATAACAGGTTCTTTACTTTTTGGTTATCTAATCCTTTTAATTCATCAATCAAATATGTAAAGTATACCGACCTTATCAGTAACCCAGAAGAGACATTAAATAATATTATGTTTTTAGAATCTTATAACATCCCATCTAAAGTTTATGGTTCTTTTGAATTTACCCCCGAAAGAAAAGAAATGGCTCTGAGCCCCTATATGTCGTATAATATGACACCCGCTATGTCCCGTATTATAGAAGACAAGATAGATAAGAGTATACTAAAATCTCTAAACTATACAGGAGTGTTTAAGTAATGCCCACATATGCTGAAAAACTAGAAGCAGTCTTAGAGAATACTATTCTACCTGATTGGAAAACTCTGGTCTATGATTACTTTGAAACTGAAACTGTTAATCGAGAATCTGTTCTTAATGTCCTGTACAATGACCTTGAAAGAATCCGATGTGTTCAGGGACGACCTCTCCTTCCCAGTATTATCCTAGATTTATCATATATTGGTTGGGACAAAGATATGGAACCTAATCCTCCTTTTACTAATCCCAATTCAGAGTGGAGCAATGAGGAAATCATTAAGTATGTATGGCTTAAGGGTGATCAAACAGATTTCTGGAAAGACAAGAGGGTATGTGATATTGGATGCGGATCTGGAACATCCACAATTATTACCCATCTTCTGGGAAGCGTAAATTCTGTATACGAACCCATGGAAGAATCAGCCATGATAGCTGCCTGTAACTTTATATTATTTGATTATGATGTTTTATTTTATCAAGAGATGGCCACAGAAGAATCTATTGATATGTCATATGATACCTATATTATGTCCCGTGTTTTCTATGATGACTTTGCCGAGGACAATGTGAATTTGGGGAAGTTTCTGAAAGCATCAGGGAAAGAAGTTATCATAGCTTCAAAAAGTCTTGTTGAAGAAACAAACAGTTTTGCAACACTGTCATCATCAGATTATGAAATGCTTTTAGATATCCCAATTCGTTCTGATCCCCCCGGCTATGGGAATAGGTACGTCGTAAAATTAACATGATACAAATTTATCCGGTAGTTTCTGATTCAGTTAAATCAGTAGATATAATACCTGCAACCAAAACAAGAGATTGGTTTATTCCACATGCGTATAAGTGTACCCCACTAACATGTGCTAATACTGTCGGCTGGGATCTTGTTCTAAATGAGACAGTCGTCGTGGAGTGGGATGGTGGTGTCTATCAAGATAATCTAACAGTCATTGAAGGCGCTGGTGCTAAAAGCCATTTTGGTATGGGTACTTTTACACTAGACCCTGGATATATTTGGCGTACTGATGAGAATATTAACCTTATGGTTATGCCAGTACCTAACTCCGATAATACCGATATTCAAACAATGTCCGCAGTCATCGAGACTGATTGGTTATCCTACCCATGGTTTCTGACAATCCGTGTTGTTAACAAAGGGAAGACCACTATTCCCAAGGGAACCCAGCTTGCCCGAATCATTCCCATTAATACGGGGGCTATAGAGAATACTAAGATTTATAAAATGCCTGAACCAGAAAGTGTTAAGGATGAAAGAGAAGTTATTTCTGATAAACGGGGTAAAACTGATGACTGGACCAAAGACTACTTTAAGAAAGCACGAAGATTTGTTCGGTCTTCCCCTGTTATATACTGTTCAAATAGTTTCAAAATACTTGAAAGTAATGGCATCTACTCTAAAGAATCTTTCTTAGATAAAGATGAATGTGATTTTTTAATTAGAAATTGGGTAGCCGAGAATCCTAATGATACTTCTCAGTGGCAGAACAGGGTTTGCTGGTCAGCCCTCGATTCAAATAAAGGGGTTATAGAAGAAAGGATTCTTCGATTTGCCCGACAAGAGACTGGATTAAATCTCTCAATTATGGATACAAATATTGTAAAATGGAATAAGGGAGATGAGATGCCACCCCATAATGATTTAGGGGCAAACAGGGAATTTCCTAATAGAAACTTTGCTGCTATAGTATATCTTAATGATAATTATCAGGGTGGTGAGTTAATGTTTCCGGACTTGGGTTTTGGAATTAAAGGACATGCCGGAGAATTAATTATTTTTAGAGGAGATTCTATCATGCACGGTGTAAATAAAATTAACTCCGGAAACAGATATACAATTGCATCTTGGCTGACCATTAATGCCTGATTTTACTGACAGAGAACTAGGTCAAATGGAAGCCCGGATTGCAGTCCTTGAACAGGAATTGCATGGAGTACGCAGGGACACCCGTGAAATTCTCACCACTCTCTCAGAAGCAAAGGGCGGCTGGAAAACCATAATGATGATTGCAGGATTCTCAGCTGCCATGGGCGCTTTTGTTTCTCAGGTTCTACCATTTCTTCCGATAAAGTAATCAAGATATGTCAACAGATACGATCACAACCAAGTTCAAGTTTGCCCCTACCATTCTTCGTGATGACACACAATACGAAGCCGAGGGCGGCTGGTATGATGGAAACCGTGTCAGGTTCCGTAATAGTAATCCTGAAAATATCCGGGGGTGGAACAAGAGGGTCACAACAGCACTCACAGGAACTCCCCGTGATATCGAAGTCTGGTCAGGTCTTGACCAGAAAAACTATATTGCATGGGGTACCAACAATGCTCTTCAGATTTATCAGGGTGGTAATATTTCCGATATTACCCCTATCACATCCAGCACTGTTCTGTCAAATCAGATCAGCACCTCCGCTGGTTCTTCATCTATCACTGTATCTCTGACGGGTCATACAAGGGCATCCGGGGATCGTATCGCTTTTACCAGCATGACCGCCACAATCGGTGGAAATGTTTTCCTTGATTCTACCTACACCATCACCACGGCATCTGATACCAATCATTTTACCTTTACATATACCACGGTAGCCGCCGCCACATCTGCGGATGCTGGTGATGTTACCGCCAATTTCCTTCTTAAATCAGGGTCTAAATATAATACCAACGGTTTCGGTTGGGGTGCGGGGTCTTATGGCACAGGCACCTATGGTACCCCGGCTTCAACGACAAACATTGTGCTGTCCATGCGTAACTGGAGCATGGACACATTCGGCGAGGATCTTCTGGCCAATCCCCGTGGTGGCTCAATCTATCTCTGGGATGCCACCTCTGGTACCAATGTGAGGGCCCAGCTTATCTCTGCCGCCCCTGTATCTGTCAATGGTGTCATTGTCTCAGAGAAGTCCCGCCATGTCATCGCCCTTGGATGCAATGACATCAGCGGTAACTTTGATCCCATGCTTATCCGCTGGTCTGATCAGGAGGACTATGACACATGGACTCCCACCGTGACGAACGCAGCCGGTGACTTCAGGATCCAACGAGGAACCAAGATCAATCAGGGTATCTACTCCCGTGGTGGTATTCTGGTTCTCACTGATTCTGCCCTGTATGGTATGGCCTATGTAGGACAGCCCTATATCTTCACCATTGATATTCTTGGTGATCGTTGTGGTTCCATTTCCCCCCATGCTGCCAAGGATTTCAGCGGATCACTCTTCTGGATGGGCGATGGTAACTTCTTCGTCTATAACGGCTCTGTCCAGATTCTCCCATCTTCTGTTCGAAAGTATGTATTCAGTGACCTGAATTATGAGCAAAAGGAAAAAGTATTCTGCGGCATCAACACAGAGTTCTCTGAAATCACATGGCTGTACCCCTCCGCTGATTCTCAGGAATGTAACAGGTATGTCTCATTCAACCCTGTTGAAAACTACTGGGTCTATGGGGATGCCTATTGGACAACATGGGATTTCGGCGAGGGTATCTTTGATAACATCATCACAACAGGTGTCTCAGCCGGAACTGCCTATCTGTATAACAATGAACCTGAAGATACATACCATGCCGTCATCGGGGATAACCAGCTAATCGGATATAAGTCCTATATCCAGAGTGGTGACTTTGATCTTGGTGATGGCGATGAGCTTCTCTTTGCTGACAAGTTTATCCCTGATTTTCAATTAGCCGATCCCGGTGGAAACAATAATGATCCAGAGGTAAATATCCTGATGGGGGCCAAGCAATACCCAACGGCCACCACGGTTACCAAGGGACCATTTGTAGTCAGCGCCTCAACCAGATTCCAGAATATCAGGCTCCGGGGACGACAGGCCAACCTCAGAATCTCCACCAGTGCTGTCGGTACTTCATGGAGACTTGGTACCTTCAGGCTTGACCTTGTACCAGATGGAAAGCGCTAATGGCTATCAATGTAGGTAAATCAGGAAGCCTCTTTGTCAGATACCCCGGAGCCCCTCGTAATTCAACCCCGGAGATGATTGCGGCATGGTCCCAGTTAATCAGAACTCTGGAGCTACGGGATAACCAGAGCAATATTCAGGCTGCTTCTCAGAGTCCCTACGTCATTTCTAATGTCTCTGTTAACAGGACATATGATGTAAATGCTGGGGAAATCTCTGTGTCTGTGGTTGCAAATGCCCTTGGTACTTTATTGCAGGATCTTAAACTAAAAGGTATTATAGGATAATTAACGGAGGAATTTACTGATGAGCTATAGTGGCGGTGGCCCAGATTCGGGTTCAAGTGCTAGCGGAATGGGGAGTGCTAGTCGAAGCAAAGGTGCTAAATCCTCAAGCAGCACTGGTGGCTTCTTATCGGGACTCGGGGATTTTCTCGGTTCTGGTGGACTCATCGGTCTTGGACTCTCCGCTCTTGGTGATATACTTGGTCCACCAGATAAAGCGGCACAAGCAGCTAATATGTCCCGCCAAAGAGGTAAAACAAGTGCCCGTGGCGGTGGTCCCGAAGGTCCGGCTAAACAAACGAATCTGGGTATCCCTACCTTTGGGCCTACTGCTCCTGCAACAGAACCAGATTCACCCCAAGCCTTACGAGAAGCCGCTGATCTTCAGAATTATTTCTCCGATCTTCAGAATATTGCCCGTGGTGGTCTGGCTGCCCAGCAAGCCCTTGCCAGATTCGGCATTGCCCCAGAACAATCCTATTTCCAGTACCGGGAATCATTCCCGGAATTCGGTGATCTATCAGGAACCTCCGGCGGTCTTGCCGGAATCATTCGGTCACTCGGGAGAATGTCCCGAACCGCCGAAAGTTTTGCCGAAGGCGGTCGTGTCGGAGAATCCATGGGACGCCGGAATATCCAGACAGACGTTGGCAAATTCGGACAGATGCTCAGAGACCTCATGTTGATGACAGACGAGCCAACCGGTAGACAGGCTAGACAGGCAATGGCCGAGGAAGCTGGATATATCTCTCCGGCTATTGCCCAGCGTGAGGGTGCCCTTTATCAGCCCGGTGGCCTGATACCCCGTGTTGCTGAGACAATCGAGGTATCCCCTCTGCCTCCTCCCGGCATGTCACGGGAGAGGACACAGAGAGAACGTGAACTGGCGAGAGTCCGGCGTGAGGGTAACCTTTATCAGCCCGGAGGCCTGATGCCCCGTGTTGCTGAGACAGGATCTCCCCGCTACGGTGGCGATGCCGAGGCATTCAGATTTGTAATGCCCCCCAGAGATAACAGCCCCTTAAATATTATCCCAGATCGTGATCGTCCTGAGATTGAAGTATCCCCTCTGCCTCCTCCCGGCATGTCACGGGAGAGGACACAGAGAGAACGTGAACTAGCCAGATTACGACTCCCGTCCCAAGCTGAACGGGACCTTATGGAGGCTGTCAGAAATGAACCTGATATTACTGAGATGCTGCTCAGAGACCGTAGGAGTATGACAGACGAGCCAACCGGTATGTCACGGGAGATGACACAGAGAGAACGTGAGCTATCAAGAAGCCGCCGTATGTCCCAAGATGAAGGTGTTGAGTTCGAAAGGTTAGGCACTGGCGCTAATATTTACAGTGCCGAGGCTCTGGCTCAGCTTGAGGCTGAGATGGCCCAACGAGATTCCGAGGCTCGGGACCTTATGGAGGCTGTCAGAAATGAACCTGATATTACTGAGGTAATGCCTCCAGTTCCCGGAGAGGAACCTGAACTTAATTATCAACCAGAAATTTTTGCTTTTATTCGCCAAGAGGAAGGTTCTGAGTCAGAAGGATACACCCTACCAGTAAAAGATCATCCTTTGTCTGGTGTTACGATTGCCAACGGGCTTGATCTTGGACAGCACGATGAAGACAGCCTGAGAAGAATGGGTCTTACTGATGATCTCATTGAATTGTTTACACCATATTTCGGCTTACAAGGAGCAGATGCTAAAGCCTTTCTTGAGGAAAATCCACTATCTATTTCATCTGAACAAAAAAGTTTTATAGAAGATAAACTAAATGAAGATGACTATAAGAGGTTTAGTAATTTTTGGAATTCATCGGAAACATATACTCCTTGGGAAAACCTAAAACCAGAACAGCAGGCTGTTCTCCTATCTGTTTTTAGACAGTATGGTAATCTTCCAACCAGAACAGAAAATTTCTGGGGATACGCCTCTACGGGTGACTGGGATGGTGTTTTAAGAGAACTAAGAAATTTTAAGGATGAAACTCCCGACCGCAGAAATAGAGAAGCTGATCTTCTTGAGACAGGGTTTGCCAATGGTGGTCCAGTCTACCGTCGTAATGAGGCACTCCCCATGATCGAGGGTGATCACGTTGTACCTGCCAAGGCAGTCAAGGGTAACGAGGGTGGCCTTGCCTCCCTGTCTCGCCGTCTCTCTGGTAATCCATCCTATGATGGGATGATTCGTGGTCCCGGTGGTCCACGTGATGACGCTATCAAGACCCGTGTCTATGCCGCTGGTGGTGGCATCTCAGGTATGATGGATAATCTACAGAACCCCTTTAACTCTGTTCCAGCCCGTGTTTCAAACAAGGAGTATGTCATCCCCCGTGATGCCATCAACAATCTTGGCCGCATGGCGGGGGCCCCTGAAGGCATGGCAAACAAGGCCGGTCAGGACATCATCTATCAACTCGTTGAGAATCTAAAGAGGAAAGCATAATGGGATTTCTAGACAGTCTCTTTGGTTCCGGGGGCTCAGCCTCTGAGGAACAGGCCCGTACTTCAGCCCAGACAAACTACCCTGATTGGTACAATCGTCTTCAGCAGGCTAACCTGCTTCGTGCTGCCGAGGCTGCCTTTGAAGAATATCAGCCCTATGGTGGTCCACGTATGGCCCTTGCCGGTCCTGAGCAGCAGGCGGCTCGTGCTGGTTTCGGTGGTCTTGCCGGAATTGCTGCCCCCTCTTTTGCCGAGGCTATGAGGCAGTCCCGCCTTGGTGCAACCCAGCTAGCCGGGGCTGACATCACCCCATACATGTCCCCATTTCAGCAGGCTGTCACAGACGTAGCCCTGAGAGAAGCCCGGAGACAGGGTGATATTCAACGGAGAGGTCTTGAATCTCAGGCAACCAAGGTAGGTGCCTTTGGTGGCTCCCGTGCCGCCCTAGAGCAAATGGAAGCTGAACGTAATATTCAGCGTGGTCTGGCGGATATTCAGGCCACCGGATCTCAGGCTGCTTATGAGAGCGCCCTTGCCCAGCTTTCCGCAGATCGTGCAGCAGCAGCCGCCGCTGCCCCTCAGATGGCCGCCCTTGGTACCGGGCTGCAAGGCGCCCTTACCAGTGGTCTCAAGGAAGCTGAGCTTGCCGGGGAGAGAGAACGGGCTGAACGGCAGGGTGCCCTTGACATTGCCTATCAGGATTACCTGACTCAGCGAGCATATCCGCTGGCACAGGCATCTGGATTACAGAGTCTTCTAGGTGGTGCCACGGTTCCCGGAACAACCCTATCAACCACTTTTGGACAGCCCCCATCAGTCGCCGGGCAGATTGGTGGTCTTGGTCTTTCCACCCTTGGTCTTCTTGGGTCCACAGGTGCCTTTGGGCCAGCTGGGTGGCTTGGTATCTTTGCCGATGGCGGCGAGGTGGGATATCAGGATGGTTCACCGGGTGGTGTTGCTTATAATCCCTATTATAACCCTGAAGGTTATATGGAATATTATCGTTCAAAATTAGAAGATGAGGATTCTTCTGAAGAATATGTTTCTCCATGGGAAACTTATTATGGGCCTAATAATTTAGAGGCTGAAGATCGTAATTATGTAACAGGTGATTCACCTGCGGAAGAAGCACTAAGCTATCTTGCAAATATTGTAAAACTAGCAGCATCTCCGGCAACCGCAATAGCTAACGAAGTTGCCCCCGGAATAGCCGAGGTGATCGATGATCTCACAACCAGACCCCGGTACTATTTAGATAGTGGTGAAAGTGGTGGACCAAGTTCCGATCCTGATGCGGGAATGACGCCTCTTCTGGCCGCAGTTATGGCCGGAGATGAAAACGTGACCGAACCAGAACCAGAACCAGAACTAGGACCAGATCCTGATCTGCAGGAAGCCCCAGCCCCTGAAGAATCAAAGGGTCTCGACATTACCTATAATGATATTCTGACTGCCGGTCTTGGCATGATGTCAGCCGCTTCTCAGCCCGGCGCAACTGCTTTTGGTTCTCTTGGTGCCGGTGGTCTTTCCGCCATACAGGCTAAGAAAGAAGAGGAAGCCCGCAGACTTGAGGAGGAGCTTGCCCGGAGAAAGCTTGATCTTACTGAGAGAGAGCTTGATATTCTGGAGGGGCGCTATGGTCAGGAGTTTCAGGCTGATATTGCACAAGCAGGAAGAAAGCAACTAGAGGATAGTTTAGAATACTATAACGACATGATTGAGAGGACTCAAGATGCCATTGATGATTACCAATATAACCCTACAGAGGGGGTAAATATTCAAGCTTTGATAAAAAACAGAGCAGAGTATATTCGTAAAGCAGAGAAACTGGCAGAACTTCTTGGTTATGACATATCAGCAATTCCTGACGATTCCTTTATAAATGGCCAGCAAACTCAATAGTGGATTATAAATGTCTGAACTGACTCTAGAATCCTTTGGGCAAACCTTTACCTTTGGTGATGATGTCACCATGGAAGAAGCCATTGCTGATATTAAAAACCGGTTTAATCCTAAATATCAAGGTACATCTTTAGAGAGTCTTTTTAATTCTTCTTTGAATCTCGCTGTATCCCGTGCCGATCCTACCCAGTTTGCCGTTGATCGTACCCTTCTCGGAGAAGCCTATGCCGGTATCAGGCGTGGCATCAGTGGCACCCTTGGCTCTGCTATCCGGGGTATTGAGGAAATTCCAGAAGCCCTTTTGAATGAAGAACTCTTTGGAAATTACTTTCAGGAGTGGGGCGACGAGTTTATCTCTGATTCTGTCCGAGATTACAAACCGGGCCGTGACTATGAATGGGTCGGGGGTCTTGGTGAAGCCGTGGGTTCTGCCGGTACTTTTCTAACCGTTGGTCTAATTGGTACAGGAATAGGTGCCGGAGCGGCGGCCTTGGCCCCCGCAGTCGGTATCAGTGCCCCTGTTGTTGGCGCTCTTGTTGCCGGTGGTCTTGGTGTCCTTGCCACAGGTGACGAGGCCTATCAGAGAGCCATTGAAGATGGCGCTGATCCTGAACAACTAAGAGCCTCAACATTCCTTGGCTCTCTTCTCGGTATCACAGAAGCAATCCCCGCCGGAAGACTGGTTGGTGGTCTTTTTGGAAGAATAGGCATCACGGCAAGTGCCGGAAGAATGGCCGGGCTTACAAACAAGTATAACGAAGGTCTCATTGATGATGCCACGTATTTTAATCGTCTGGATAATATCAAGGATGAAGTAGGCACACTCAAGGCATACATCCAAAACGTAGCCGCTGACGCCGGTCTTGAGGGTTCACAGGAAGCCCTTCAGGCTATCGGGCAGAATGTAATTGAACACTACATCTATAATCCCGATCAGCCTATTACAAACTTTGAAGACATTGAACAGGGCCTATACGGTGGTGGTGCCGGTGCTATTCTGTCAGGCATTACCTCGATCTTCAAGGTTCGTGGTGATGTCAGCCGAGTCGAAAGAGAAATCAACAGAGAACAAGACGCTAACGTACAAGCCCGGAACAACATCAGCACCGCCGTTGAAGACCCGGCACTACAGACACAAATCCAGAATATTCCCGGTATTACCGCCCGTACTCTTTCGGAATCTCTGCAACCCGTTGAACAGAAAC
>Ga0208542_1000769_pt1 | contig 14420 bp, 9 predicted proteins | sample DEB08_DNA_3_FD_185495 | JGI IMG/M metagenome (GOLD analysis project Ga0208542, IMG submission 185495) | Aqueous microbial communities from the Delaware River and Bay under freshwater to marine salinity gradient to study organic matter... | ecosystem: Environmental > Aquatic > Marine > Coastal ... | reverse complement strand
CGAGACTTCCTGTAGTTGTGTCGATGACCGTGTTCGATGAAGCCCCGACGAACGTGATCGTATCGACACTTTTGAAATCGAGCGTGCCTTGGGGTGTCGCGATAGGCATCGTATCTATTATTTGGGGAGGTTTTTTTAAACGAAAAAGTCCGGAGGACTTTGTTTGATACGGGACAAGTCCTACGGACTTGGAACTTGGGTTCTTGCAAAGTGGGTTGCACTTTGGAGGAATTTTGTTTAAGCTTCCCATGTTTGGGTTTCTTCATTCCAATCACGTGAATTGTCACCTATAGGACGGGGTATAGGAGGTTGCCATATACATTGATCATCGAGGATCCACGAAGGGTAGGGTCGAGGCGCCGAGAAATTTTCTTTCTCTGGGTGGTACGTCCACCCTATCCCCGCATAGTTTTTACCTTCCGTCTCATAGTAGGTTCTAAACCATGTTCCATCTAATTCATACTCACACCAAAGTTTACTCTTCGCTCGGATTACCCGAAGAACTTCATTGGTTTGTGTATTTATTTCTGCAAAGGAAGGCATATTCTATACTTATGCGAGATATCTTATTATGACGATTCCCGAGCCACCGTTACCACCGTCACCATCGTCAAAAAACCCTCCTCCTCCTCCTCCCCCTCCTGTGTTGGCGGTACCAGGACTACCGTTGCCATTGCTGCCGATCCCACCTCTCCCACCACCACCATTCCCCCCATTCCCGTATATTACCCCCCCACCAGTTCCATCTCGGTTATCACCACCACCACCACCACCTGCATAATATGTAGATGTCCCCGAAATACTTGATTGTAGACCGACACCCCCATTCTGGTTGGACGCAGCCGCACCAGCTCCACCTCCACCACCCGTTCTTCTGGGATTAGACACACCGTTTGCACCGTTATTACCCTGACCAGATGTACCAGTCCCCGCTGTTCTAGAATATGACGCACCGCCACCCGACCCACCATTTGCCCCATTAGTGCCTTCAGAACCACCCCCTCCTCCACCTGTAGCAGTAATACCAAGTGCGGTAGAATTACTACCGTTACTACCAGTGACATTATCCGATAATGCACCTGCTCCACCTCCACCAACCGTAATAGAATACGTAGAAGGCGATAAATCTGTTATTGTTCCGGTGAGCATACCACCCCCACCTCCTCCACCACCTCGGTCAGCTCCCCCACCACCCCCACCGGCGACCACGAGGTATTCGACTTCACCACCCGAAATAACCGTAAACGTTCCTGTAGATGTGAACGTATGAATTGTGTATCCATTCACATTTGTTACAGCACCACCCGTAGCACTGACACCACCTATGACTGACCATAATGTTCCGTTATAGAATTCCAACTTTCCTACAGTTGCATTAAACCGAATCATACCTGCAACACCCGTGGGCTGTTGCGCCGTCGTACCACTCGGAACGACTATGGCCCCAGTTCCCGCGACGTGAAGTTCCGCACCCGGAGCATTCGTCCCCACCCCAACCCTATCATTCACACTGTCCACAAACAGGGTATCCGTGTCGACTGCGACGTTCCCACTGACAGCGAGTTCCCCTCCAACCTCCACGTTGGCGGTGGTGACGATCCCTGTGGTGGCATTCGAAAACTGGACCGTGTGGGGTGTGACGTTCCCGTTGGCTGTCGTATTCGCGAGTGTGTGTGTCGTGGCGACAACCTCGACCGTTCCAAGCTGTAAAGTCCCACCTACACTGAGGTTCGAGGAAGTCGTGACCCCGGTCGTGACATTCGTGAAGTTTACTGTTCCCCCGACATTAGACGCTGGAGGCGCAAACTCTATGGCACCCAGTTTCATCACATCGGTCATGACATTCCCTGAAACTTTTAGATGTGCGTTATTGATATTGAGAACCGAGTTCTCATTCGTCACGTAGTACGACATATCTACTATGGAGGGAGAGTATTTTTAGCCGCAATGATACGTACACCCAACGAAGGCCGCTGTGTGAACGGCGTTCGCTTCATCCGTGATGACACCGTTCGCGTCGAGGTACCTGATTTTATAAGCCTTTTCTGTTTCGTCAGTTTCTTCCCATTGAAATTCACCATGTTCGTTGAGGACGTTGACCATCTCCTCTCTCTGTTCATACACGAACGTATCCTTTTCGGGGTCTTCTTTCACGACTTCCATCTGGTCAATTCTATAGTGCACATCTTCGACAATCTTGCGTTTCGTTTCAGGTAAAGTCTGGTACTCTTCTTCCGTTATTTTGACGTCACCATAGCGAATCCAATAGTCAATCATTCTGGATTCTTTTCTGATTATTCGTTTCGGTTGTGTGACTGGGTTAAAATCACAATCCATGAGTATCTTTGCGACTGTATAGTTGTGTAGAATATCGTCGTCCTGTTTCATACCGTATCCGGCGACGTTCGACGTTGTGATGTAGTCACCAGATTCGAGTGTCCCGTTGGTGTTCACGACCCAAATAGCGCCTTCACCCACCGAGTTCACGTATACACGCGTGTCACCTTCCTCTTTTTGCATTAACGATGCGAAATTGCCATGTACCTCTTTCCGTGTTTCGGGATCTTCGGTGGTAGATAGGACACCGAAACACCTCTTATCTTTTGCCTTGTTCGAAAAACTTACGACTGGTAAGGATTCGTTTATAGTTATAGCATCATTACCGTAAGCTACACCCCCACTCATTTTTATAAATTCGTTTTGATCCGAGACGACGATTAAACCCTCTTTGTCATCGAGTTGATTGGTCGGTGTATCCTTGACGAAGGTTCTGTGTTGACCGGTAAAGTTCATTTCCGTTGATGTTTTATTATCTTGAATTAATGCAGGCACTGTTAAAGTCCCACTTCTCACGACACCGAAATATAGATCGTTATCATCAAAAGCTAAAGTCTGATTTTGTGCACCTATCCACCACCCATGACTCTGAGATGTGTTCCCATCAAATGTGGACTGTATGAACAAGTTTTTTCTACCCGAATACACTGAATTTGTCATGTATCCGCCATCTTTACCGTCTACACCTATGTGTAAACACCCACCGAGAGCTAGTGTTTCCGTGTCCTCACTCGACGATAATCTAAAACAATTTTTGGTACCGAATGATGAAGCATCTTCGTGATAGTATCGCAGGAAACCGAGCTGCGAAGCAGTAGCTCCAGTAGTTGAAAATTTAATTCCTACACCACCACCAGAAGACGATTTCTGTAAAAACAATGAATCCGTACCACCATATATATGAAGTTTGTTACCCGGATCCGACGTCCCGATACCCACCCTACCGTTCGAAGGTATGAAGTTAAGCCCATCACCCATACTTGTCCAACCTGATACACCAGAGTAAATGGCGAGATAGTTTCCTGCATCAGATCCCGTCCCGTTGTATTCGATGATAGCATGTTTAGACGACGTGTCCTCACTAAACGCTATACCAGCTCGGTCAGATGTGTTGCCGATTGCCCATATGTATGTAGGGTCTGTACCATCTCTATAGATATGTAAAGCCTCAGTCGGATTCGTCGTCCCGATGCCGACGTTGCCGTTACTTCCCAAGATACGCATATGCTCGTCACGAGGTACATCACTTGGATATGCTTGGGTATATGTAAAGTTTCTAGTAGTGTTCGTATTTATAGCTGAACCGGCACCAAATATGATGTCGCCGCCGCCGGCGGCACCACTTGTGTCATTCGCATCAGAAACAATCAAAACATGAGTGTCAGAACTCATAGCTATACTCGAACCACCGTGAATGAAACTCTGGATATCGTTTTGACCCAACAGAATGTTCCCGTGAACCTCTAATTTCTGTTGAGGACTTGACGTCCCGATGCCGACGTTGCCCTCGAGATAGTGTTTATCGGCACCGGTCACGTATAGACCATAGTTGTTGGTGATGGTTGTTGCACTACCGAGGTGGTCTCCATAAAATAAGTATGAATTTGTCACAGCCCCCCCATTCCTGTCAAACCGTGACCTCACAGCATAAGCGTCTGTACACGTACCAGCGTTTATCTCATATTCAGCCTGGACACCTATCATCGTATTCGTAAAACCGGTGCTACTTGAACCCTTGAAGGATCTGGCATTTACACCAATTATATTGGTACAAAGACCGGTCCCATTATGTTGTCCCTGTGAGTCGATTCCCCATATGTTTGTGTTTTGATCTGTTCCGTTTGCAGCCATCTCTGACCTAACCAGGAACCTACCTCCCTTTATGTCATCACTGTCACCGGTGACGTCAATGTCAACATCGATACCCCAAACTCTATGTTCTTCTGCTGGATTGCTCGATGATGTGCCACCACCAGTCGCAGATGAATCTAAGTTTATGACTAAGCCTGTATTATTGATATTACCCCCAGTAGCATCACTTCCCGAGAAGACACCGGTAATCGACGATATCACAGTCTGACCAGCAGCTGTCGTATCTTCCTTGTATATTGAAAGTGTTTCATCGGGTGTCGCCGTCCCGATCCCCACCCTGTCATTCACAGAATCGACGAAGAGAGTGTTCGTGTCGAAAGTCACGTCACCGGTGAACGTGGGTGCATCAGAGAGAACGACACCCCCCGTTCCGGTACTGGTCGTCGTTCCAGTACCACCGCGAGTCACTGCGAGTGTCCCAGTCGTTACATTGGCCGCGTTTAGATCTGTAAGCCCCAAACCGTTTCCGGATAACGTTGATGCGGCGAAATCCGTACTGACGAAACAGTTCCCGACGACGTGGAGATTGGACGTGGGTCCGTTGACATCGACCCCGACCCCAAAACTTGCGTGTACCGTATCGATGACAACATTCGAGTTCGCACCGACGAACGTAGCCTTGTTCGTGTCGAAAGTCACGTCACCGGTGAACGTGGGTGCATCAGAGAGAACGACACCCCCCGTTCCGGTACTGGTCGTCGTTCCGGTACCACCGCGAGTCACTGCGAGTGTCCCAGTCGTTACATTGGCCGCGTTTAGATCTGTAAGCCCCAAACCGTTTCCGGATAACGTTGATGCGGTGAAATCCGTACTGACGTAGGCGTTCCCGACGACGTGGAGATTGGACGTGGGTCCATTGACATCGACCCCGACCCCCAAACTTGCGTGTACCGTATCGATGACAACATTCGAGTTCGCACCGACGAACGTAGCCTTGTTCGTATCCTGAAAGATCAGGTTACCGTTCGCGGCCATTTCTACTATTTGGGGAGGTTTTTTTAAGTGTCGAAGTCACTTGATACGGGACAAGTGCTTCGCACTTGGAACTCGGGGTGTCTTTCTTACAAAGTGGGAAGCACTTTGGAGGAAAATTTATTGAGGAGGGGTTGGCCAAATGGGGTTCTCTGGATCTTCGGTATTATTAGGAAGATCACGAAGGGCTTGGCGATAGACCTTCCATTCATCAATTTTTTCTTGTGGTAAAGGTGAATCTGAAATACTCACGACCCAATCACATTTTTGTAAAAGTGTAGAACGTTTTCTTCGTAATTGTATGAGATTAAACTGTTGTTCATCTTCGTTTAGTTTAGTGACCTTTTCGTCATTTACTTCAACTACGACATTTCCAGATTCGTCCCTGGAAATATCTACAACCTTCGGATCAATACCCGCACCCAATTTTACAAATTCCAAGTGTGAAGACCTTGATTTAACATCTTCTTCTGTACCCTCGAAACGATCGACAATTTCCAGTGTACCGGGTTCAAGACAAAAATACCAACTCGTCATTTATATAATACCACATTCTTTTTTAACCTAATAATGCACCTTGGAAACAGTTCCTATAGTACGCTCCGTGATGACCGTTAATAAATGTAATATCAGTACTACTACGCGATCGTATATCAACGTACTGGTTGGCGTTTAAGTTGACTATAAACACAGCATGCGTCTCATAATGTGAATCGTGTATAGGCATACCTTCCAAAATATCACGAGCATTTACACCATCTACATAAAATGAGAAATACGCATCACCGAACTCGTTTGCTGTATCGTGTGCAAGTACCGCAGCGAAAATATATGTCCCGGCTACAGGTGTTTTAAAACGCGACGTGGCAGTGTTATAGTGTGAACCGATATTATACGTTGTTGAATCGAAAGTGAGTGTCGTTCCCGAACGACTAGTCGAATTATCCCAGGCATAAAATGCAGGTCTCTTCGGGGTAGTTATGATCCCATTATTATTAATTGTTAATGCACTCGTTTGTTGAGAACCTGAGTTAATATAGTTAACATGGAAACAATCATCGGTATCATCACCGCGTATCCTCCACCCAAACATACTAGAAGTGTCTGTACCATGATGAATAAGACGAATCCCCTGCGCATAAGCACTACCACCATCACTTGCGATGGTTAGATAGGTATCACTCGTTTTAGTACTGGTATTACCAATTTGTAAATCCGTACTCGGACTCGTCGTCCCGATGCCGACGTTGCCAGAGTTATCAATAACTAGTCTATCAGTTCTAGATGCTGACGTTGTGTCACGATATCCAATGGCAAACTTACCGTTTCCTAATCCTGTACCAGCGTCGATATCACTCACCACAAATTCGTATGCGGGTCGACTTGAAGCGTGTAAATTTGTTGCATGATTCGCTATTCGTATACCTTCGAAATCGCCAATAGCACTTCCATAATGTTCGACGTGTAATTTTTTAGCCGGACTCGCCGTCCCGATGCCGACGTTGCCTGAATTATCAATAATCATAGCTTGCGTTCCACCTTCAGCACTACCACCGGTTGCGTTCACATAAAACTGAAAGTCATCATAAGAAGTCAGACTTACTCCGTTTCCGTCAACTTTCCTCCGTATATGACCGACATTAGTGTCAATGCTAAACTCGCCACCTGTTTCATCATTCGTTCCTGTTTGCACTCGTATTGTTCCAAGCACATCCAATGCCGTCGCGGGATCAGTCTTCCCGATGCCGACGTTGCCAGAACCCTTTATACGCATAGCTTCTGAACCCCCTAATATAGACGTGTCGTAGCCAGTAATGAAGCGAAAATCACCTCGATCATTCCCAAATAAAATAGCTCCGTTGTCATCTAACATCTGGATAGTGGAATAACGACTCTCAGATTCCAAATGAAGTTGTGTATTTCCTTCACCCGCGACGGTGTATATATGCAACTTTTTATCAGGATCCGTCGTCCCTATGCCAACCCTATCATTCACAGAATCCACGAAGAGGGTATCCGTGTCGACTGCGACATTCCCCGCCACAGTCAACTCACCACCCACCTCCACGTTGGCGGTGGTCACGAGACTTGTCTCAGCGTTTTGGAACTCCACTGTGTGGGGTGTGGTGTTCCCCGTGGCGGTGATGGCCGAGAGTTCGTGTTGTGCCCTGACCGTAACCGTGCCCATGGTCATGGTCCCCCCGAGTTCGAAGTTCGTACTGACGAAACAGTTTCCGAGAACGTGGAGATTGGCGTCTGGACTGTCAACCCCGACCCCAATCTTCCCAGTGGTCGTGTCAATCACGGCATTCGATGCATTGCCAACCCCCTTGAACGTGACCTTATCCACGTCCGTGAACACAAGTTGACCGTTCGCGGCCATTTCTACTATTTGGGGAGGTTTTTTTAAACGAAAAATGATCATAATAATCGCCTGAAAGCAAAATAAGTTGTTCTAGCTGTCCCACCCCAACTTTGATTACTCTTAATTTCAAATATCAAATTAACACCCCCAACACCCGTTCGTCTCGTCCGCATACTAATAACTTCACCATTCGGTGCGTGACCCGCATTGTGTAAAGCAATATCATTAACCACCGTCGAGTTTGTTACACCACTATACCATGTGAAAATTCCACTATATGTTTCATCGTAAAGCTGACCACTTCCAGCTGAACCCGCTGAATGAATATAAGCCTGAACAATCCATGTTCCCGTACCGAGATGTGAACCACCAGATGTAACTGTAATCCAATTCGTTCCATCAAAACTTAAACTCACAGGTATACTTACATAACCATCAATTTCATACCGAGTTGTATTAAATGTAGGTGTTGTTGCTAGTCCCACATTAGAACTACTTAATACATGCGAAAGTGATCCTGCATGAGCAAATGATGCCCCCAATTGTAACTCTATATCAAACATTACAGATACATCTTGTAAATATCCCTCTCTCGGTCGATAATAAATTTTTAAATTACCCGTCGACGTTGCATTCGTGTTACATATATACTCAGCGTATATTGAGTCTACTTTCACCGCTTTTGTAGCAGTTATACCATGTGTCCCACCATATGCAGATATATACCCCTCAAGTTCTGCAATTTCAGCTCCACTTGCGTTTGCAGCAACTTGAATAACATTTATTTTTAATTTCATAATACCTCGCGAAGACGCACCATTTATAGGAATTGTTAATGTATGATTATTATTTCCAGAAGTTTGAAAATTATAATTGTAACGCTTACCCTGTGAACGCGAATATGGACCACTTTCGAATCTTGAATGTCCACCCGAAACTTGGAAACGTTGTGAATAATGTGGAGATGTTGTTCCAATTAAAAGACTTCCGTCATTGTCAAATTCATGTGTGAAAATGGCGTGCGAAATATCCACCGTTTCAGCACCCAGGTCCGTCGATGATGTAAAGTATTTAGTGAATGTATCCGTTTGCGTACACTCAATCTTCATAGCCATTTGAGAATACGATTCGACAAAGGCCCGTATTTCGAATTTATGTCGTGAATTGTCTAAGTGTTTAAACTTTACCTGTGTAACCACTGCATTACCGTATGCATGTATCATACCTTCTATATTTGCTTTGTTAGATGGACTATTATTGTTACATGTAGCGTAAAGAATAGTTTCACCACCCCTTGCTTTTAGTCCAGAACTATAACCGTTTCCACCGAGGAAACTTATCTTCAATCGGGCACCGGTGTTGTTTGTAGGATCCCACTCGCCAATTTTATACCAACCCGGAGTATCAACGGTATCGTACACTGTATCGTGTTGAATCATAGGACTTCCGTAGATGTGAAGTTTATCACTCGGACTCGTCGTCCCCACTCCAACCCTATCGTTCACACTGTCCACAAAGAGGGTATCCGTGTCGACTGCGACGTTCCCACTGACAGTCAACTCTTTCCCCACAGAGACGTTCCCATTCACATTGACATCTAGGGGTTCTGTAGCTGCCGTTCGCATCGTGATATCCGTATCCGACGCGTTACTCTGTGTGTACCCAATCTCGAGTGTATCTGTCGATTCATTGAAAATCATGGCGACGTTACTGGACCCCGAGGGACGGGTCATCACGAGACCGAGGTCCCCGGTTCCCGGGTTATCTTTCCCGAGTTCAATGATCGGATCTTTAACCCTCAACGTATCCGTATCGACTATGGTCCTCGTACCGAGTACGGTGAGATTACCCGTGACGCTCAAGTCCCTCCCCACCTCCACATTCCCTGTGGTCACGAGACCTGTAGTCGCATTCGAAAACTGAACTGTGTTGGATGTGACGTTCCCGACATTCGTGACCGCTTGAAGTGAGTGGTACGCAGCTGCCGTGATGGTATTGATCTTGAGCGCACCCCCGACCTCGATGTTCGATGTGGTGACGAACCCGGTTGTTGCGTTCGTAAACTGAACCGTATTGGATGTGACGTTTCCATTATTTGCGATTTGTTCGAGATTGGACGAAATACCCGTGAGTTTACTCCCGTCACCTTCGAAGTAGTCTGCGGCGACGTTCCCCGTGACCGTGAGTACGTTCGCATCCGCGTCACGAACGTAGAGGTTCGCACCGACTTGAAGCGTGTTACTGGTGAGGGTGTGTACGTTCCCGATCCCGACGTTACTCGTGATGTAGACGTCACTGTTCGTACCGTCTGACCACTGACTGAGCGTCCCCGTGATTGCCGATGGAGGGATAGATGTGAGTCCCGAACCGTCACCCAAGAACGAACCTGCCGTGACATTCCCCGTGACGACAATGTTACTGTCGGCGACGAGACCTGTGGTCAAATTCGTAAACTGGACTGTGTTGGAGGTGGCGTTCCCGGCGTTCACGACATTATCGAGATTTAGGAGCTCATCTGTGGTGAGTTCCGACGTGACATAGATATTCCCACCGTTCAATCTAAAGTTCTGGGCCTCGAGGTTCGAGGTCCTGAGTGTCGCATTCGTAATATCGAGGAAGCCTGTCGGTGAGTAAATCGGCATGCTCTCGTCTAGTATGAATGGAGGTTTTTTTAAACTCAGAAAAGCCACTTGATACGAGTGGCTCTGCCACTCGGCGTGTCTTTCTTACAAAGTGGGAGGCACTTTGGAGGAAAATTTATTGAGGAGGTGTTGGCCACGTGATACTGTTCCAAGTACTCACGTATGTACCATTCGGGTCGATTGTTAATGTCAGAGGTAAATCTCGTAGAGCCTGGCGATACGTTATCCACTCAGTCCTTTTCTCTGTAGACAATCCATTATCCGTAAACTGAGACCAGTCGGATTCAGACAATTTTTTGTTACGATCTTCGCGTATCATATTTAAAAGTCCGTCTCTTTTCTGTTCGTCGGTCAAAGATGGTGTAGGTTCATCCATTTACTCTAGCATAACATTTTATCTTTAACGCCTTAACGGCATTGCGATCACGGAAAAAGACATATTGTCTATTCCTGCAGCGGGTGCAACATATAGAGACTGGCGACCATAAGAACTATTAGCACTATCACTGTCGATAATGAACGTGAGTGGACCAACTACGCGATGATGATAATGATGATTCAATGTAACTGGTTCAGAGGGAGCGGCATTATATGTACCATTACCATCACTATAAGTATTAAATGATACTATACCCGCGGCATGCCCCTGCCAATAACGATAAGTACCCCCTTCGGACCCACCTCCCCATTGAATAAGAATCGCGCATACACCACCTGTACTAGTAGGTAGAGCACTGAAATCACATAACTTAACATAATTACCAGAAGCTACGACCCCTATGGCTGACATTGCCCTCAGTACAGTACCATTGATGTGAATACCAGTACCATGCACCTCTAAAGACGAATCTGGACTCGACGTCCCGATGCCGACGTTAGAACCTTTAACACACATGGTTTCTTGATCCCCAGAGGAAAAGGAGATTCTTTGATCGCTTTTAGAATTAAGAATGGTTCGCCCAGCAGAATTCTGTAAGAGAGCATAATCGTCCAGACTGTTCCTATCTAAATGAGCAAACCCAGCCCAATCATTGTGACCAACATATCCTACAGCCGACCTCCCGAAATATGAAGTGGTGTTTGTGTTGTAAGCACCTCTTATTGATCCATTCACATCAAGTTTCGCACCCGGATCCGTCTTCCCGATGCCGACGTTGCCACCATTTGGTTGGAGAAGGAGGTTGTAATATGTTACTGTGTTCTTATTCAAGTTTTGAAGATAAGACGCACCATCATATATGGTACCGACAGCCAAACCCCAATACTCATCACCAGTTGCATTGACCCTGTTAGAAAACCACGCATGAGTAGTACTCGGAAAATTTGCCGATATTCCCAAGCCAGCTGATGGTATCGTATTTTTATCCCCTTGTGAATTTAGCTGCTGACCTATATGAAGATTAGTCCTCGGAGTTGACGTCCCGATGCCGACGTTGCCATTACTGAGAATACGCATTTTCTCCTCTTGATAATTATTTTGTAGGTTACCATTCGTCCCCACTTGAAATGACAGAAATCCATCTTCGGACCCGTCTGTGTTGTCTGCTATAGAACCAGATAGACGTCCGTATGTAAATTTTTCATTGACACTGTTTAATAACGCAAAGTCGACTGAACACCCAAAGTTAGTATTATTACGAGATCTCGTGAGCTTAATTGATGATGTATCACCATATATCTCAAGATTACAATCGGGACTATCCGTCCCAATGCCGACCCTATTATTCACAGAATCAACGACGAGAGTATCTGTGTCAAAGGTTGCGGCCCCAAAGGTTGTGGGTACGATATCCGCCGACCCGTCGAAGTTTACACCCCCAATAGATCTAGGGGTTGTGAGGGTTGCCGCCGACCCGGTCGTGTTTCGGTCGAGTGTCCCAGTCGTTATGTTAGTCGCGTTTAGATCTGTAAGCCCCGAACCGTTTCCGGATATGGTGCCGTTCACATTGACACTCAAGGGTTCCGTAGCCGCCGACTGCATGGTGATAGTCGAATCCGATGCGTTACTCTGTGTGTACCCAATCTCGAGTGTATCTGTCAATTCATCGAAAATCATGGCGACGTTACTGGACCCCGAGGGACGGGTCATCACGAGACCGAGGTCCCCGGTTCCCGGATTATCTTTCCCGAGTTCTATGATGGGGTCCTTAACCCTCAAATGGTCCGCGTCGAGGGTCGTCGTCGTACCGATAATGGTCAGGTTACCACTGACGTTCAAGTCACCGGCGACATCTAGGGTCGTCGCCGGGCTCGCCGTTCCCACACCAACCCTCGTCGTGGTCGTATCCACAAACAGGTTCGCCGTACCCACCTCGATGTTCGAGGCTGCGTTGAAGGCTTTTGTGGGATTATTGAAATTCACGGTAGATGTTGTGTTCGAACTCATCACGATATCGATCTGGTCGAGGTTGAACGCCGATGCGTACACATTCCCACTCGTCACCCTGAGGTGGGCATCATTCACATCCAAGAACGTATCGTTTCCGTTCATATCTATTATGAAGGGAGGTTTTTTTAAACTGGAGGAAACCCAAAGGGTTTTGTTTGATACGGGACAAGTCCGTAGGACCTTGGAATGGGGAAAGGGAACAGTCGCTTCGCGACTGCGACGAGGTGACTTCGAAACTAGGCATCTTCTACGTTTTCAAATTTTTTCTTGAACTCTGCATACGCTTGTCCGTGTAAGTCGTCGAGTGAGGTCGCACACACCGTACAGAAGTCTTTCTTAATATATTCTTTATTATTCATTCGAGCTTCCTTAGATGCATAGAAGTAAAAGACGGCATACACTAAGTGTTCCCCCTCTTTCATTTTTCTCACATTCATCTCAAATATGTTGGCGTATTGAGACTGGATGGTGACACCGCTATCCATTTCCATAGCATCATTGATTATCAATCCCATTTTAATCTAAATCAATATTTTATTTTTTTAGAAAATCGCAATACCACCTTGTTGATACGCCTCTATATACCCCCAAGTATAAGAACCACCACCAGTGACGGTGACTCTGATTGTCTGATATCCGCTATTACTCAAACTGATTGCTGTAGAACCAGAAACCCGATTCCAATATAAATAATCACCGTATATAGAGTATACGAACGTCGCTTCTCGGGGAGATAGGACAGCTCCGCTCGCCGCGCCCGCCGATTGTGTCGCCCCTGAAAACACACGAATCCAACCACCGCGTTCAAAGGTACCGGCGACAAGATCTTTTGACCACCCAGCCGCATTATTACTAACACTAACTTGAAACTCAACTCTTGAGGCATAAGTACTAGATCCACCTATGCCAAATGGGTATGAACAACGAGTTCCACTTGTTCGAACATCTAAACCACATAACGGATTCGTCGTCCCGATACCGACGTCGCCGGTGTTGGTGATGACCATTTTGGAATCGGTGATATCAACATCAGTCAAATCATTCGTTGTTTCCATGCAAAAGTGTAAATCTTGTTTACAGTAAGCATTGGGTGCTACATTTGACGATATGATAGCACATTTACGTTGATTTGTCGGGGATCCGTTAAAGTAAAGAATTGCGTCACCGCCATCATTTCCTTGTGCTTGTATATGAACTTCGGCATCTCCAGAGGCTGCTGCTACGGTTAACGCATGACTCGGATTCGTCGTGCCGATACCGACGCGGCCGTTTGCATCAAAGTGTGTACCAGTTTCTTCGACAATCTCACCGTCAGCAGTGTAGGCTAAGGCACTCGCCGCGAAGTTCCCACCACGTACAGGCTTTACGTGGAAACTACTGGCTGTGGTGGAGTCAAGTGCGACACCTGTCGCATTGAGGATGATAGAATTGGCTCCCTGGCTGGTCTGTCCCGCTAAGTACCCCACGGCGACGGAGGCGCTTCCCTGACTGCTTTGACCCGCTTGACGCCCCAGGGCGACGGAGGTGTTTCCCTGACTGGCCTCACCCGCTAAGTACCCCATGGCGATGGCGTCGTCTCCCTGACTGCTCTGACCCGCTGAGTACCCCACGGCGACGGAGGCGCTTCCCTGAGTGGTCACCCCCGCTAGTGATCCGAGTGCAATGGCGTGGCTTCCCTGACTGGTATAACCCGCTCCGAAACCAATAGCGATGGCCTGGACACTCTGACTGGTTTGACCCGTTTGGTCCCCCACGGCGACGGCCTGGGAACCCTGGTTGGACTGACCCGCTAAGTACCCCATGGCGATGGCTTTGCTTCCCTGACTGGTCTGACCCGCTTGGT
>Ga0208542_1000763_pt1 | contig 14477 bp, 25 predicted proteins | sample DEB08_DNA_3_FD_185495 | JGI IMG/M metagenome (GOLD analysis project Ga0208542, IMG submission 185495) | Aqueous microbial communities from the Delaware River and Bay under freshwater to marine salinity gradient to study organic matter... | ecosystem: Environmental > Aquatic > Marine > Coastal ... | reverse complement strand
CGTAAGATTAGTCAACTACCACATAATCATCCCGCAAAGGAGTATATTTTACAAAGAAGAATACCATTTCGACAACACTATAGACTATACTATGCTCCAAAGTTCAATAAGTGGGTAAATACACTAATACCCGATAAACTCTCAACAAAATACGATGAACCACGTCTGGTAATACCGTTTTTTGACAAAGAGAATAACTTCTTCGGCTTTACTGGTAGATCTTTTTCGCCAAACTCGTCTTTGAGATATTTATCAATCATGCTTGACGAAAATCAAACAAAGATTTTTGGTCTTGATAAGGTTGATATGACAAAACCTTATTATGTTGTTGAAGGGCCGATAGATAGCATGTTTCTTTCAAATGCTGTTGCGATGGCAGGCGCTGATCTCAAACTTGACGCTCTTGAGAATATTGAAAATGCAATATTCGTTTTTGATAATGAGCCAAGAAACAAAGAAATCGTTCAGAAAATGGAGAAGATAATTGATGTGGGATACAAGATAGTACTTCTAAATAACTCTTACCGGAAAAGAGGTAAAGACCTAAACGACCTGATACTTTATGGAATGAGTCCAGATTTACTTGAAGCGACTCTTTCAGACCATATATATAATGGGCTCGAGGCTAAGTTGAAGTTTGTTGAATGGAAAAAGATCAACGCGTAATAAAGGAAAAACGTATGGAATATATGGGTATTCAAATAGATTTAGAAAAAGATAAGCATTTTGACGATCTTGGCCTCAAACGACTTTCTGAATCTTATATGAAGGATAATGAAACGAGCCCACAAGAAAGATTTGCTTTTGTATCAAAAACTTTTAGTAGTAATGAGGAACACGCACAAAGACTTTATGATTACTCTTCAAACCATTGGCTGAGCTATTCAACACCAATACTTTCATATGGTAAGTCTTCAAAAGGACTACCAATCTCATGTTATTTGAACTGGATACCAGATACTGCGGAGGGATTAGTTGACACGCTTTCAGAAACGAATTGGTTATCAATGCTTGGCGGTGGCGTTGGGGTTGGTTTTGGGATTCGTTCTTCTGATGATAAGTCTACTGGCGTTTTACCCCACCTGAAAATGTACGACGCTTCATCGTTAGCGTATCGACAAGGAAAAACGAGAAGAGGATCATATGCTGCTTACTTAGATATTGATCATCCGGATATCGTTCTTTTTCTTGAAATGAGAAAACCCACCGGCGATCCAAACTATCGTTGTCTCAATCTTCATCACGGTATCAATATCTCAGATGACTTTATGAAGATTATTGAGAACTGTATGTTGGATCCAAACGCAGACGATTCATGGGAACTTAAAGATCCTCATAGCAAAGAGGTCAAGGAAGTAGTTTCGGCAACAGACCTTTGGCAGCGTGTTCTTGAAATGCGAATGCAAACTGGTGAGCCATATCTTCACTTTATTGATCAAACAAATCGCATGCTTCCAGAATGGCTCAAAGAAAAGGGATTGAAGGTTAGGCAATCAAATCTTTGTTCTGAGATCACACTTCCAACTGCAGTCGATCGTACAGCTGTTTGTTGTTTGTCTTCACTTAATCTAGAATACTTTGATGAATGGTCACAAAACGAACAGTTTCTCGAAGACGTTCTTGAGATGTTGGATAACGTTTTGAGTCACTTTATTGAAAATGCTCCAGATAGCGTTTCAAGAGCTAAATATTCTGCTATGCGCGAACGGTCTGTTGGCGTTGGTGCTCTTGGTTTTCATGCTTATCTTCAAAGAAAAGGCGCACCTTTTGAATCGGCTATTGCTAAATCTTTGAATATGAGAATCTTCAAACATATCAGCACTGGTCTTGAGAAAGCAAATCGGAAACTTGGGACAGAAAGAGGCGAAGCTCCAGATGCTATTGGTACTGGGTATAGATGTAGTCATGTTATGGCTATAGCTCCAAACGCTTCTTCATCGGTGATTATGGGTAATACCTCACCTTCAATTGAACCATGGAGAGCTAATGCTTATCGTCAAGACACTCTTTCTGGCGCTTATCTCAATAAGAACAAGTATCTTGATAGTCTTTTGAAAAAGAAGTGCGAAGAAGATTCTACTCTTGATATCAATTCCTTATGGTCTTCAATTATCTCGAATGAAGGATCGGTTCAAAATCTTACCTGTTTGAATGATTATGAGAAAGATATCTATAAGACCGCAATGGAAATCGACCAACGTTGGATTATTGAACACGCGGCTGACAGGCAAGCCTTTATTGACCAGGCTCAGTCTCTCAACGTCTTTTTCCGTCCAGATGTGAATATCAAATATCTTCACGCTGTACACTTTTTAGCTTGGAAACGAGGATTGAAAACAATGTATTATTGCCGTTCTGAGAAAATTGGCAAGTTTGATAAAGTTTCTCAACAAATACAAAGACAGATTATTGAGGAAATCGATATGAACTCTATTGTGAACGATGAAGATTGTTTGTCTTGTGAAGGGTAATATGCAAATAGATATCGTCACAGCAGATTGGTGTACATACTGCGAAAAAGCAAAACAGCTTCTTTCTGAATATGGATACGACTATACTGAAATTGATCTAGATTTAGCTTTGGGTTGCATGAGTCTTTATAATCTAAAAACAGTTCCACAAATATTTGTCGACAAGGTTTTGCTAGGTGGATATGAGGATCTTTTGGATAAACTCAATAGAGACGGAGATATAACATTATGAGCAAAAAGCTCAAACTTACAGATGAAAGAAATTACTTCAAACCATTTCATTATCCTTGGGCGTACGATTTATGGCTAAAGCATGAGCAGTCTCATTGGCTTATGACTGAAGTGCCAATGATGGAAGATATCAAAGACTGGAAAAGTAAACTCTCAGATAAAGAAAAGCATTTTCTCACGCAGATTTTTAGATTCTTCACTCAATCTGATATTGATGTTGCTGGTGGATATGTAAAGAACTATCTTCCACACTTCCCTCAACCAGAAGTTCGTATGATGCTGATGGGATTTGCGGCTAGAGAGGCGATTCATATCGCCTCTTATGCTAATCTGATTGAGACTCTTGGAATGCCTGAGAGCACGTATAATGAGTTTTACGAATATGAAGAAATGCGAGAAAAGCATGAGTATTTCACGAACAAGGTAGACAATGACGCATCACTTCCAATCAAGATTGCTGCCATTTCTGCCTTTACTGAAGGACTCGCGTTATTCAGTTCTTTCATTATGCTTCTCAATTTTCCAAGACATGGTAAAATGAAAGGCATGGGTCAGATTGTACAATGGAGCGCTGTTGACGAAAATCTACACTGCGAAGGTGTCATCAAACTATTCCGAACATACATTGAAGAAAATCGTAAGCTCTGGAACAATGATACAAAATCTGCGATTTACAGTATTGCGGAAAAAATGGTTGAACTTGAAGATGGGTTTGTCGATCTCGCTTTTCAATTCGGCGATATGGAAAACTTGACTTCAGAAGATGTCAAACAATATATACGATATATTGCTGATAGGCGTCTCATTTCAATGGGACTCAAAGGAATATTCAAGGTGAAGAAGAATCCTTTACCTTGGGTTGAAACTATGCTAAATGCTCCTGGACATACTTCGTTTTTTGAAAACAGAAATACTGATTACGCCAAAGGTGCTTTGAGTGGAACCTGGGCGGACGTCTGGGCTCAAGAATAAGCATAGTCTGTAGTTAGATTCTCAAAAATATAAATAAGTTTACTCAATAAATAAAGGGAATCTTACTATGGAAACTTTCACTCCTTACACGTACCTTATTGGATGGACCAAATATAATAAATGGTATTATGGCGCTAGATGGGCTAAAAAGAATGGAGTGCTTTATGAGTCTGGATGCCATCCAGACGATCTTTGGGTCACATATTTTACTTCTAGCGAAAAGGTTTTGTTGTTTAGAGAAAAGTATGGGGACCCAGATATTATAGAAGTTAGAAAATCTTTTCCAGAAAATCCTGATGCTGCAAGAAAATGGGAAAATAAAGTATTGACGAGAATAAATGTTGACCAAAAAAGTGAATGGTTGAATGTTTGCAATAATAGTTCTTTACCTGTGTTTTATGGCGACGACCACCCATTGAGAAAAAAAGGCGGTCACAGCGAGAAAAGTAAAAGAAAAATGAGCGAATCCCATAAAAATAAAATCGTGTCAGATAAAACTAGAAAAAAAATGTCTGAGTCTAAAGTTGGTGAAAAAAACAATATGTTCGGTAAAAGGGGAAGTGATAGTCCTAACTTTGGAAAAAAAAGATCTGAAGAAACAAAAGAAAAGATTAGATCGTCGGCTAAAAATAAACCGCCCATTTCCGAAAATCAAAAACAAAAAATATCGGAAGCTAATAAGAAATATAAATGGTGGACAAACGGAACAATAAACGTTAGGTCCATAAACAACCCAAACGAAAAAGAATATAGAAGAGGCAGAACTTTGGATGTTTCTGGCGAAAAAAACCCAATGTACAAAAATGATGCGAATAAGGGAATGACTTGGTGGAATAAAGATGGAGTTCAAAAAAGATCTAAAGTGTCGCCGGGAAACGGATGGGAAAAGGGAAGAATTGATATAAAGGGAGATAATAACCCAATGAGAAAAACGTTTTTCGAAAACAGGTCTACTGATTATGCAAAAGGTGCTTTGAGCGGAACCTGGGCGGACGTCTGGGCTCAAGAATAAGGAGAAAATAGATGAGATGTGGAAGTTGTGACGCCGAGTTTTTTGTTGATTATGAAAATCATCCAAGTAGCGAGGTAAACTATTGTCCTTATTGCGGCGAATTATACCAAGAAATAGTTGACTATAGAGAATACAATAATTATGACGAAGACTTTGATTGTTAATGTCTTGGTTTTATAAAGACAAACCGTTTACAAGTGAGGATTATGAGGAACATGTGAAAAACGGTGTTTGTGGGTTTGTGTATCAAATCACAAACCTTTCAAACCAAATGTCATATATTGGAAAGAAAAACTTTACTTCAACTCGTACAAAATCTCCACTCAAAGGTAAAACAAGAAAAAGAAAGGTTATTTCTGAATCTGATTGGCAGTCTTATTATGGGTCAAATGAAGAACTCAAGTCACTTGTTGCAGAAGCCAATGACTCTTCTCTTTTCTACAGAGAAATACTTCGACTGTGTTATACAAAAGGTGAGATGAGTTATTTTGAAATAAAATACCAAGTTGAAAATGATGTTCTTCTTTATCCCAATAAATATTATAATGGATTTGTTGGTGGTAAAATAAGTAGATCGCATCTCAAACGGCTAATAGAGGAAACAAATGGAAGAACTTGTTGAACAAATGAAGTCAGTTTTGGCTTCGGTGTTTTCATTATATTTGAAAACTCATAACTATCATTGGAACGTTACTGGTCCCGACTTTGCTCAGTATCATAAGTTTTTTGGGGATTTTTATGAAGAACTTCACGATTCTGTAGACTTATATGCAGAACATATTCGAGCAATTGGTGAGTATGCTCCAGGTTCTCTCAAAAGATTTTCTGAACTGACTCGTATCTCAGATGAGACAAACATTCCTTCACCGCACTTTATGTTTGTCAAGCTTGCTTCTGATAACGATATTCTGATTGCCGAGTTATATGATACTCGAAATCTGGCGGATTCTATGAGCCAATACGGTCTTGTGAATTTTCTAGAGGACCGTATTGATTATCATGAGAAAATGCGTTGGATGCTAAGTTCCATATCAAAAAGTGAAAAAAGATAAAAAAGAGCTTTACATCTAAGGCCAGAAACCTTATATTATATTTATGAACCGCGAAAGGTGATGATATGGCTAGGAAAGCTAAGACTCGTAAATATAAGCTGACCAATCAAGGCGATGGTGAACCAGGTCCGTTTGCCGATAATGCCGTGCTGTCAAAGGTTCGGTATATTGAGTGCATCAACTGGTACAACGAAAACGGTGATAACAAGAAGTTCAAAACCTGGACTCTTTCTTATCTGAAAAGCGTCAAAATTGACGCTCGAGATTTGAATGATGTATCTCCGACCTGGTTTTCGTCAGCTGTTGGCGGTATGTGCCGCATGGCTTCTCGAGGCTATAAACTGACCGAAGACCAAAAGCAGTGGATTTTGAAGAAGGTCAAGTCCTATCCGATTCCGGAAAAGGTTTCACTTCAAAAAACTCAAAAAACTTTGGTGGAAAAGAAAATCGATCTTGCGGCTATAAAGGAAGATAAGATCTTTTCTCTGATAGAAACTGCTTTGGATAGTTCCGATCCGGAGTTTTCTCTATACAATACTCTCAGGCTTGAGAATGCTTCTCAAGCCTTGGCAAAAAAGATCTTATCAAAGTATGCTTCTTTGATTGGCGAATATGATGAGCTGATCGACAAAAAGAGTGCTGATCTAGTTGAAGCCTATTCGTTCATTGGGCTTCGCGAAAGAAAAAGGATGAGGGCTTATCTTCAAAATATCCTTAATGACGCTGAAAGGTATGTCGGCGCCAAAAAGGTTGTTGTTCGGAAACCTCGGACAAAAAAGCCTGTTCCCGTTGAGAAAATTGTTTCTCGATACAAGTTCAAAAAGGAAGACAATACTTACAAATTGAAAAGTATTGATCCTTCTCGTATTGTCGGTGCTAATCATGTCCTCACTTTCAATACGAAGTATCGATACTTCACTTTGTTCGTCAGCAAAGACGAAAAGGGATTTGAGGTAAAGGGAAACACTATATACGGATATGATGAGGAAAAGAGTATCCGTAAAGGAACTCGAAAGCCCGAACAAGTTTTGCTTGAAGTTTTGAAAACAACCAAAGCCAAAACAATCAAGGTGATAGAAAACCTTCCTTCAAAACCGAAAGGATTGAACGGTCGAGGTAGTGATGATGTAATCATTCTAAAAATCTTCAACTAGGAGAGAACAATATGGATAATGTTATTCTGTTTCCAAAACCAAATAAAATCGTTCCTCCAAAATCTCTTGAGGAAATCGAAAAGAAAGCAGAAACAGATATGATTGAGGTGTCTGAAAGTCTTTCCTATCAAGCAACAACGCTACTCATAGATTTTCTTGAGAGTTATGGTTTTAACATGCGTTCCGATCCCAATCTCGCAAAGGATATCTTTTATCTTTTTGAGGTCGTGAATGCGTCTATTTTGAGACATCAGAATATTGACCATCCTCTTCAATCTGTTATTGAAGAATGCATTTCAATGGACAATCCGGAAAAGGCTATTGAAATTTTTTATGAAGTTGATGAATAAAGAGCTTTACATCTGACCTCAGAAACCTTATATTACTAATATGAGGCGTAAGCCTTCTGATCCTGAAAGGAAACTGATATGAACTCTTTTATGAACGCTCTTTGGTCTGATGGCGTCGGTAAGTGGGTCACTGGAAAATATCTTGACATTCCTTTTGAGGCTAAGATTCAAAATGTGAGAGCTAAATATGGAAACGATATTTCTGTTGAGGTCCGAACCACTGATATGAACACTTATGTGATCAATGGTTCGGTGCTTCAAAACGGTAGTGGTGGTGTTTACACTAATCTACATGTTTACTTTTGATGCGGGATAGACTGGAGTTTGGTTCCAGCACGGACTCATTATCCGTTGACGAAGGTTCAAATCCTTCTCCCGCCACCAATCTTATGCACGTGTAGTTTAACGGTAGAACAGCGGACTTATATCCCGTAGCGCCAGATTAGCGGCTTGTCCAGGTTCGAATCCTGGCACGTGTACCAACTTTTGTTTACGATGTATGAAAGGTAACTTACGATGCTAACTTATGTTGTTGAACAGGGTCAATATCATCTTTCGAAAAACGTATTTTTGGACGAAAAGAATCGCCTTTATCCAGGTGAAACCTATGATGATGTTGCTTACGGCGGAAAAAACTTTGTTCTAGGAACAAGGAATAGGCGATATTTCGCAAATCCAGTTGTGTATCATGTTATCATCTATCAAGGCGAAAATCCTGTAGCTTACCTTTCTCGAGACACTTATAAAGAAGCTATGGAAGCTGGCTCTCGATACGTGTCTAAAAAAGTAATATGAGTAAATGCTCCCTTAGCTCAGCTGGATAGAGCAACGGATTTCTACTCCGTGGGTCGGGGGTTCGAATCCTCCAGGGAGCGCCATTACCGGGTATAGCTCAGTTTGCGTAGAGCGGGTGCTTTGGGAGCATCAGGTCGGCGGTTCGAATCCGTCTACCCGGACCAAAACTGCGTGAGGCTTGATAATGACAAAAAAGCTGATTCGATATTTTGACGGTATTATCGTTTTTTCTGTTGCCGCTTTTTTCACTTATCAAGGAATCGCAAAAACAAATGAGCATACAAATAGATTAAACGAAGCCAAAAAAGAGCTTCAAAAAGAACTTTATTGTGCCGCAAAAAATATATACTTTGAGGCAAACAATCAAAAGGTAAAAGAAAAGAAAGCGATTATGGAAGTCGTTTTGAATCGAGTTGATTCAAAAAAGTTTCCAGACACTATTTGTGACGTGATATATGATGCGAAACTTGATTCAGCTGGCAATCCAATACGTCATAAATGCCAATTTTCTTGGTTTTGTGATGGTAAGCCTGAAACGATTGAAGACAAAAAAGGATTTGAACAGGCTTATAATATTGCTCTTGATGTCATAAACGCTCGGCTGAACGGTGAAGCAAATATGACTCAAAACTCTCTTTGGTATCATGCTGATTATGTGAGTCCATATTGGTCAAAGGTTTATCAAAAACAGGTCCAAATCGGACGTCACATCTTTTATTCGAAATAACACTTTACAATCATCAAATCTTATAGTATAAAGGGAATATGAATGGCAAAAGGTAAAAAGGCTTCTGGGAAACACTATGTTTCAAAAGGTTCAGTTGGTTCTAACAAGAGTTTGAGTAAAGCTGTTCGACGTGAAAGGTCTGAACTTGAAAAAGTTTTGAATGCCTTTGACTCATGGAAAAAGGGTAGTCCAACTCCAAAACGTATTCAAAAGGCTTTCAATGTGACTGCAAACAGGACTTACAAAGACTGGGCTCGGCCACCAAAGAAGAAAGGTGAAGTAGAAGTTAGCTATGAGTAAATATGCGATGTATTGTTCTGAAGGAAATTCTTATGTGGATTCCTTTATCAATAATGTAAAAAGAAATAACGCATCATATTGTGTGGTTTACAATCAAGATTATAATGAAAATGATTTCGTTATCACGTATAACGAACTTGTTTTTGAAGACTTTGATGATTTTTTGAATCAGGTCACTAGCACTAGGTTGTGATATGAATACTGAGATTGTGAATACTCTCTTCAAAATGGCTCAGTCTATCGACTATATGAAAAACGGAAGAGTTGCGGCAGCTGTTGTTTATAAGAACAAAGTTGTCTCATTTGGTCATTCACATCTCAAGTCACATCCTTTTCAAAAAACCTATTCAAAAAATCAGCACTCGGTATTTTTTCATGCCGAGACGCACGCCATCAAAAACTCTTTGAGAGTCATAGACGTTGACACTTTGAAGAAGTGCGATCTATACGTTGTAAGAGCGAAGATAGATCCGCCTCCAAAAAGGAAAAAGTGGTCGTTTGGACTCTCAAAACCTTGTTCTGGTTGTCAAAAATGTATTGATGACTTTGAATTGAAGAATGTCTATTACAGCGATAATTCATTTGAAATGAAAAGGCTGAATAGCAATTTTGTTTACAACCTAAAAGGAAATCTAAAGTGATTGAAGTTTACGGAGTAGATAACTGTTCTTGGTGTAACAAGTCAAAACAGCTACTCGAAAGTCTTGGATTTGAATACGTTTACAAAGATCTTATGATTGAGGAAAACGTTACACGATTCAAAAAGGTATTCAAAAACGATAACACTATTCCTCAGATTTTGTGGGGATTTGAAAAACTACGTGGATATAACCAACTATCCGATCGCATCAACAAAGCTATCGAAGAGGAAAAGAATAATGACGCGAACTGAAGTGGTGGAAAAGCTTCGTACATCTTGTGTGTTTATTGAGTTTCAGAAGAGCGATGGGTCAAATCGTGTGATGCATGCAACTCTTCAGCCAGATTTCATTATTGAAAAGCCAGCAGGAAACTCTCGAAAAGAAAATGTGGATAGTGTTGCTGTATGGGATTTAGACCTAAGTCAGTGGCGCTCTTTTAGATTTGATCGACTACGAATGTTTGATAACGTGAGTTTACCAAAAGGACTGTAAAATGTCTATATTGATTGACACGACAGTTGAGATTGATATTGAGGATTACATTGATGAGTTTACAGACTTAGAACTTATTGAAGAACTTGAATCCAGAGACTACACTGTGACTAAAGGCAGTTTTTCTCTTGAAAAAGAACATATTCAGTTTCTTTTAGATAAGGTCGATCAAATGCCTCAAAATTGGTTTGTTCGTCAAATTCGAGATAGTCTTGTAAGTAGTTTGGAGAACAAGTAAATGGTGGAGATTGTAGCTGGAGAACTGATTCGTAACGAAACGAATCAAAAAGCGATGGGCGGTACCGAACTTATCGCAACTGGAATGCATCAAAGAATCTCGCCAGATTTACTTCAATATTTTCAAATCATTCACTCAAGACCTCGTGAACTTCGAGACGATCTCAAAAAGATTCTGGTTTGTCACGATTTGCCTGGCGACCCAGAAGTTCAGCATTTGAAAGATGGTGGTTGGGAAAAGTATGATTCGCTTGTATTCGTTTCAAACTGGCAACAGCAAATGTATAACGCATATCTTGGCGTTCCATTCAGCGCTGGTAGAGTAATGCGAAATGCTATTGAGCCTATTCAAACGCATACAAAGCCAACTGATAAGATTCGACTGATTTACACCTCAACTCCTCATCGTGGTTTGAATATTCTCTACCACGTATTTGCTCAGCTAGCAAAAGAGTTCGATGATATTGAGTTGGACGTTTATTCTTCTTTTCAGTTGTATGGATGGGCTCAGCGAGATGAACAACATCGAGAATTGATTGATGCTTTGAGAGCGCATCCAAAGGTAAACTACTACAAATCTGTATCTAATGATGAGATTCGAGAAGCTATTACAAAGTCTCATATTTTTGCGTATCCATCTATTTGGCAAGAAACCTCTTGTCTGTGTTTGATTGAGGCTATGTCGGCCGGACTTTCTTGCGTTCATTCTTCTTTTGCCGCGTTACCTGAGACGTCTCTTGGACTCACGCACATGTATCAGTTTACTGAGAATGCGCAGGATAACGCGAACCGATTTTATTCGTTACTGAAAACGGTAATCCTATATCATATTGAGCGTAAAGACGTAATCCAAGCAAAAAATCTTCGAGATAAGTATGTTGCCGATTCAGTGTATAACTGGGAACTTAGAACTCGAGAATGGGAATCTTTTTTACAATCAGTATTGACATAATCCAAAATATATAATATACTACAAGTAGATTGTAAAAGGAATAGAAATATGATTTTGGTTGATCTCAATCAGGTACTGATCAGTACTGTAATGGTCTCTATTGGCCCAAAAAATCTTGAGAAAATTCAAGATGATACGGAAGATATGTTTCGGCATATCTTCCTCAATTCAATTCGCTCAAATCGTCTCAAGTTTGGTTCTGAGTATGGCGAAATGATTCTTTGCGCCGATGACAAAAACTACTGGCGAAAAGACTTTTTCCCTTACTATAAGGCAAACCGAAAAAAGAATCGAGAAGAGTCCAAGCTTGACTGGAATAGAATTTTTCAGTTCATCAATAATGTTCGAGATGAAGTAAAGGAGTTTCTTCCTTATAACGTGCTTCAGGTGAACAAGACAGAAGCTGATGATATCATCGGCACTCTTTGTCATACTTACGGAACTTATATGAGTAACGGTGAGCCGATTCTCATTCTTTCTGGAGATAAGGATTATATCCAACTCCATAAATATGCCAACGTGAAGCAGTTTGATCCCACTAGGAAAAAGTGGGTTTATACTCTCAATCCGGAAGAATATATGTTTGAACATATCATCAAAGGCGATGTTGGCGATGGTATTCCAAACGTATTATCTGATGATAACTCTCTTGTAATGGGGATTCGTCAAAAGCCAATCACAAAAAAGCGTATTGATACTTGGAAAAAAGAAAATCCAAAAACAGGCGAAGAATCTCTCAAAACTAAATACCTTCGAAACGAAACACTTATTGACTTGAGTAAAGTTCCGGAAGGTCTACAAAATGAGATTCTTGAAATGTTTGAAAACAGGCAAAAGAAATCTCGAGAAAAGATGCTTTTTTACTTTATGGCAAAAAAGTTGAAAAATCTAACTGAACATATATCGGAGTTTTGATGACATTATCCTTATCTGAAATCGTGAATACAACATGTACAATCTCTAAAAAAGAAGACAAAGTAAAGTTTTTGAAGCAGCATAACTCTGTAGAGTTGCGAAACATTTTAGTCTTAATGTATGATAAGAACACCTTTGAGCTTTCTTTGCCGACAACAGTTCCTCCATATATTCCATCTGAGATTAGTGAGTCTCACGGTATGCTGTATCGAGAAGCAAGAAAGCTCAAGTATTTCATTAAAGACCACCCAGAAGCTAAAGGTTTGAGTCAGATACGCAAAGAGCAGCTGTTCATTCAAATGCTTGAAACTGTGGATAAAGACGATGCCGAGCTTCTCGTCAAAATGATTCAAAGAAAGCCACTCAAAGGTCTAACTGCCGCAACTATCAATGAGGCATTTGGTCCGATCATCAAACTTGGTAAAAAGGAAAAAGAGTAAGTTTTATGTCAAAAAAAGATCATACTTTTCGCGAATGGTTTGACGAAAATAAGTTTGAAAAAAGTGATAAGAAAAGGTATGATAAGAAGCGTCAATCGCTTCGTCGAGCTCGAAAAAATAAGTTGAGAGCTAAAGAATCTTACATCGATTCCTAAAGAGGGCTTATGAGAAAACTGATACTAACTGATTGTGATGGAGTTCTTTTAGATTGGTCGCACGGATTTAGAAAGTTTTTGAGGAAAAAGGGTGTTACCAACCTTGAAGATTTTTGGTCCTTAAGTCCATTTTATACTCGTAACCTTTTAGAAGAGTACAACAACTCTTCTTATATTGGGTTTCTTCCACCATACAAAGATTCTCTCGAATATGTACGATATCTTCATAAGCATGGATATGTATTTGGCGTAATCACAAGCCTTTCAGATAACATATATACTGGAAAACTGAGAGAAAGAAATCTCAAAGAAGTTTTTGGCGATACAGTATTCGATTTCGTTTGGTCCATCAAATGTATGGGAGATAAAACAGAATATCTTCGTAAATTTGAAAACACTCAGTTGTATTGGATTGAGGATCGTATTGATAATGCTGAAATCGGAGCTTCGCTTGGACTCAAATCTATTCTTCTCAAAAATGAAGAAACTGCTGATTATCAAAACGATAAGATAATCAGTGTCAATAATTGGAAAGAAATCTACAATATAATGGTAAAACAATAATGCCCACATATAACTTTTTCAACCAAGAAACAGAAGAATCGTTTTCTTCTTTTATGTCAATCAAAGAAATGGAACAATACTTAATTGATAATCCGTCAGTCAAGTTACAACTATCAACCCCAGGAATCGTAGATTCTGTCAGAGTAGGAGTTACAAAAACACCCGATTCATTCAACTCATTACTAAAAAATATCAAGAAGCGTTATCATAGATCTACTATTGAGACGAGGTAAAATCACCAACAACTTCTAGGAAACCGCATGTCTTTACAAAAACCAAGACTAACAAAAAGACAGAAAAGATTGCTAAGGCAGGAGAAAGTATTGGATAAACAAGGAAACATAAACCCTCATTCTTCTTTCTCCTTAAAGAAAATCGTTCCTATGACTGACTCTCAAAAAGACGCATTTGAGGCGTATGAGGAAGGTTATAACTTAGTGATGACAGGTGTTGCTGGAACTGGCAAAACGTTTGTTGGTATGTATCTTGCTTTAAGAGACATTATGAATAAGGTAACAGACTATCAAAAGCTGTTTATTGTTCGGTCAGTGGTTCCCACAAGAGATATGGGGTTTTTACCAGGTAATCAAAAAGAAAAGACAAAGGTATATGAATCACCATATTATGAAATAGCTTCGAAGCTATTTGGGCGTGGTGACGCATATGATATTTTGAAATCGAAAAACATCGTTGAGTTTATGTCAACATCGTTTATTCGTGGCATTACGCTTGAAGATTGTATCATATTAGTTGATGAGTGTCAGAATATGAGTTCAATGGAACTTCATTCTATCATGACTCGTGTTGGCGAAAACAGTAAAATCGTGTTTTCGGGTGACATTCGGCAAGACGATTTGACGAATCCGAGATACAAAGAAGAAAGCGGGCTCAGGGATTTTTTGAAGATTCTTGATACAATGAATGAATTTGATTTTATCGAGTACGATTATCAAGATATTGTTCGTTCAGGACTTGTAAAAAGTTATATTATCGCGAAAGATAAGTTGAGTTTGTGAT
>Ga0208542_1000754_pt1 | contig 14548 bp, 6 predicted proteins | sample DEB08_DNA_3_FD_185495 | JGI IMG/M metagenome (GOLD analysis project Ga0208542, IMG submission 185495) | Aqueous microbial communities from the Delaware River and Bay under freshwater to marine salinity gradient to study organic matter... | ecosystem: Environmental > Aquatic > Marine > Coastal ... | reverse complement strand
ATTAGAATTAAGATCTAAGTCTCCACCAAGTTGTGGTGTTGTGTCACTTACAAGATCAGTTAAAAGAGTAGCAAATGATAATGTGCCTTCTCCGTTCGTTCGCAATACTTGCCCCGAACTTCCATCTGCCGAAGGTAAAGTAAGAGTAAAATTGGAAGCAATACTAGCGGGAGCTTTAAGTGACACATAATGATTACCATTATCAGTATCTTCTCCTAACTTGATGAGAGCCGGAGATGTACTAGATGCCCTAGAAAGAATTTCTAAAGACGAAAGATGAGTATCTTCACTAGCAATAGAACTTCCTGCACCAGATCCTGATGCTCCATTATTACCTACAAATAAAACTTTACCAATTTTATCATATATTGGTTCGCCTTCATAAAAGACGCCACCAGGAGCACCAGAACCTCGTCTTAACTGAAGTCTATTTGCCATTTTTTATTTTTTTATTATATCCTATATTTATTTAGGAATTTTATTCAAATGTTCCAAAGTCATCGATATCAGGATCACTATTAAAGTCATTATTAATGCCAAAGTATGTCTTAGGATTAACAAATTTAAATCCTGGAATACTAGGATCATAAATCAACAAATAATCAGTAGAATTTGAATTGAGATTACTAACATCAACATTAGACAAATCTCCTAATGCAATGTTAGCACTTACAGTAGTTACATCTCCACTTATTGTTGCAGTAAGATTGGTTGAAAAATCAATAATATTACTTAATCCCAATGTCGAATTACTATTTTTTGTAGTAACTCTTACGTTCTCCAAATTGTATCCATCTCCATAATATTTTGGAGCATAGATACTTGTATTAAATCCAAGTCTAGAATTAGAATTATCCCAAACTAAACTTTTGTTGGAATCACTTCCATGAATAATAATTCCAGCACCATCAAGTTGTTGATTACTTAAAGGAGTAGAAGCAGAAGCAATACCTATTGTCTTATCAGAAATCTCAAGAGTTTGACTCTCAATTTTAGTTTCTTTACCTTCAACAATAAGATCGCCTTTAATTGTTACAGTACCGCTGGAAGGAAGTCTAGAACCAAATCGGAATACATGATTTGTAGTACTTCCAATTGAAACCTTATCAATACCAACATAAGATTGCCCTATACCAGATACTTTGGTTCCATATGAAATAACTCCACTTACCTCATCAATATGTTGTCCTATTTGTATTGAACCAGTATAAATCCCAGTAATTCTATCTGTTCCTGCAATAGAAACATTACCAACAGTAGATGCAGAAGATACAAAATCTCCTTCAGAACCATCAGGAGAAGGATCAATAACTAAACTAGGAGGAGATTTAATTGTGCCTTCAAGAATGTCGTCACATCTAATATTAACATTAGATCCAGTATAAATTCCTGCATATAATCCTCCAACAAATACATCCCCTTTATAAGAGGCACCTCCACTAGGATTCAGAAGTTCGGTATCTCCAGAAGCAATTTTACCAGACTCGGCATCAAGTGTAATTGATGCTTCACCAATGGTGAGGATACCAGTAATACGGGCATCACCCATTACCAATAGTCTGAGATTGTTTTGCTGTACACCATCAGGATTATCTGCACCAGTAAAATAAGGACTAAACCTTATATTTGTAGTACCAATTCCAACTCTGGACATGGTATATGGACCATCGATACCATCTGTCCAAGAAGATGCAAACTCAAAATCTCTAGAGGAATGATTATACTTTAAATATTTTCCATCATAAATGGAAGGATTCGTGGCAATACCAACAATATCATCAAGATACTTAAGTCGTGTTTCTCCGCCGCCGCCTAATGAAGAAAGTTGTTGTTGAATACGATTAATAAAAAGACGATAATGTTGTTGAAGTTGTTCAAGAGTTACATACTTTTCATCAAGTGGCGTAAGTGGATCATCACTTTTTAATGACTCAGGGAAATCAAAAGAAGTTTGTTCAATAATAACTTCTGGTTTTTTGTTCTTTATTTCTTCATAAAGATTTTCAAGGTCATTTATTTTATCTTGTAACTTTTTATTATCTTCTACAAGATCAGAGACTTTAAGATCTTGAATTGCTTCATAGATTTCCTTTTCTACTTTTTCAAGTTGTTTGTTTTGTATTTTAAGACGATTTTCATTGATTGTAACTTCAGTCTCAATACGAACAACTTTTTCAAAGATATTTCTTTTAAAAGTTCCAAGAGAAGATTTTTTTAAATAATCTTCAATATGCTGTATTCTTTTGTTATTCTGTTTAGAATGTTCATCTGCAGATACTTCAATATTTTGAATAGTTTCGAGTATATCATCCTTTAATACCTCAATACTATCAGTTTTATGAGATATATCAATTAATTTTTGATCTAATTCTTCTTTAATTGGAGAAATATTTTTATCAATTAAATGGTCAACTTTATTATCGACTCTAATTTCAAAATCAATAAGATTTTTTTTGTACTTTGGTACATCAAATTCAATAAATTTTTCAACTTTTGAAAGTAAAAAATTTGTATCTTCACGAATTTCATCTAATTTGTCTTCATTAATTACCTTTACATTATTTTCAATATTAGAAATAGACTCATTAACATAAAGAAGTTGAGATAAGATTGCCTTATCCAAATCTTCTTTTTTAAGAGCACTCTTAATATCAGATTTCAGAAAAGAAATTTGTTCAACTAAATTATTAACACAATTAAGTTTATCTTCAAAATCATTTAAATATGATTGATAACTATTGAATGCCTCAAAGACATCATTAAAAGTTCCTTCAGAAACTTCAACTAAAGGTATACATGATTCCGGATTTTCTTCTGCGAATAAATCTGATGGTTTTTTCAACGGCACCTTATTATTTCTCCCGTATATTCTGCATATTAGATATTTATCATTATAGCACAAAAGTCAAAATACCAAGAAAATATTTATCACTCAGTATCAAAAAAGAACATCTGCCACAATCTACAATTATCTTTGACTGTACCAAAATACTCTGACGCAGAGTGAATACAACTAGCATCAAAGATGACCAAACGATTGTAAACATTACCAAGAACATCTACTGGTTCAAAGGGAGTTCTATCTAAGAAAGGATCACCTTCTTTACCGTCCCATGCAATACGTCCTCCAGGTTCACACCCCCGTCTCACTTTATTATCTTTATTAGCATAAAGAGTAGTTCCACATTGAAATGGAGCATCTGGAGTTAAATAAATCATACCACCCCACATCTGGATATCACAATGATATACAACAGGTTGCCCAGACCAACAATATTGGAACCTACCATTCATCCCATACTCTTCCCACTTGATAATTTTTCTACCCATAATATTCTCAAATCTACTCTTGAGTTCTGGAAATAAAAATTGTTGATGTGTTCTGTTTCCAATGTATCCACGACCGATACCGCCAATATCATATTCCTGTTCTAGTGCAAATTTCCTCATGGAATCCGGATCTTCATAAAAATTATCAACGATCCATGCAGACGGTTTAGATTTACAACTTAGATACTGTCGATTATCTTCTACACTCTTTACATTTTTAATGACTTCTCTTCTACCTGCAAATAACTTTTCAATATTATGCTTTACTGCACCAATATATACAGAATCCATATCATATTTTTCTAACAAATCATAATGAAGATTACATGAATCATCACATAACCCACAATGCCAAGCAGAAACTGCTTTTTCAAAAATTATTCCATAAAAACCAGGATATCCAACCTCAATATCTAAAGGTCTACACTCTTTATCAGAAAGTGACTCTCCTATAGAAGCAATCAAATAAGCATCTTGATAATTAGTTTCTCTTTCATAAAATCTTGAAAGCAAAAAATATGCTTCTGGTCTTGAAGGAAGTAATGTTACTGCATTTTGCAACATACCCTTCACAGAGTTAGAACGACATCCTTGAGAATCAAAACAATTTGCTGCTGCCAAGAGACATGAATATGCCTGCTCTTTATCATCTGTTCTTTCAGATGTTCTAATATAATATGAAACTGCCGAAGCAGTTTGACCAATATAATTATAATAGTTTGCAAGTTTAAAATTAATATCTGCTTCTTCTGGGTTAGAAACAAAATAATTTAAAAGTTCCTGTAAGTCTTTCATTCTAGTTCTACTCCATTTTCACAAAATCTACACAAGTTAAAGCAAGTATTATTTTCAGGCACGACATCCTCATAATCTTGTTCTATCAAATTACCAATAATATGCTCAAGACCATAGTCCATACAACATAAAGATACATCGCCATTAGGAAGAACTACATTATGATAAAGCTTTTCCAAACATCCACAAGTTCTTGGTTTTTCTCCATGATAAACAGATTTATACTCATTTTTTATGTTCAATAACTCTGGTTTTAAAATACTTTCATGTAAAAGATTTCCAGCTCTTGACCACATTTCAGGAATATGAGACTCTGAAAAAACATGTTTCACTGATGAATCAATTTCTCCCATTGACATTACATTAAAATTTTGTATTTCATTCCGAAGTTCTCCAAATCTTTCAATAACTTTAACATATCTATCAGTTATAGGATGCTTTGCTTTTTTATCCTGATCAGGAAGATGTAATGTAAAACCTCCATTTGGTTGTCCTGCAAATGGAATATGCTTTATCCTTTCAATATCATCAAGTTTCATACCAATACCTGTAGTAAACACAGAAATAGGATGCCCTCTTTCATGTGCGTACAAGAGCATATCAGTACACTCAGGGTTTAACCAAGGTTCTGTAAAACCAGCAAAGGTAATACGAACTTCTTTTGGTATTTTATTAACGCAGGTTTTGAAATCATCAATACTTAAGAATTTCTTACCAGTATAAGATTCTTGCAAAGTTCTCTGTGGGCAAAACACACAATCAACAACACATCCATTTTTGGTATCAATAGAAGTTGTAAACTCCATTGTAGGTGCTATTGAATTTTGCCATGTTTTTTCTTGTTTAACATGAATATCAAACATATCCTCAAATACTTTTTGAGGAAACTTCAAAAGATATGCAGCATTATCCTGAAATCCATAAGTCATATAGAAATCATCACCCTTTTGAGTTAGTCCAACACAGAACTCAACATCTCCACCCATAATAGAAAAGTCATTTGTCCATTTAACAAGATTAAAATCTTTATCCCATAAACAAACTCTATGCCTATAGACGGCATCCTTTCTACCAGTTTCACTTTTAAAAAGATCTACTTCATGAGTAATGGCAATATAATGATCTCTCCAAGAAATAATTTGTGAACCACCTCTCAGTTCTTTACCAATTTCCTGATAGTTTCCTACAAATACTGTCTCACATGTTTTATTTTCAGGGTCTACTTTTACAATTTCTGTAGGGTTTGACCATTTTACAAAATGATATGGTTTGTCAATAATTGGCATCCAGTTCTTAGAACAATACTCATCATCATTTCCTGGTGTAGGAATTCTAAATCTGGAAAGTTCTACAACAGAATCTTCACGAATTTCTATCTCACAGAGTTCCATTCTACCCGTACCAATAGTATCCAAATCTCTACGGACACCACAAGTATATAACTTTCCTTCCCACTCAAATATGCGAGCATCCTCTAAACCAATAAACTCCCAAAGTTCTTTTTCAATAAACTTAGAAGTATCAATTTTATTTACTCTTACAATATCACACTCATCATTTAGTTCTAAGTAATAGTTCCAAGTTCTTAACTTAAGATCATTCTCTGGATGAAGATAGGTCAAAGGTCCAAATGGATGTTGAAATAGCTTCTTTTCAGAATGATAAAAAGTATAATTAACTGCTCTTAGATTTGCAATTAGTTTTCCATGATAATTGTAAATAGATGGATTCATTATACCCAGACCAGAATTGTGTTCTGCAGGTATAATTAAAGGTTTTATAATTCCACCATGTCCCAGTGCGGCTTGTACAAAATTCATAAAAAATATTTTTTATCAGTATTTCATAATTTCATAATTTCATATATTTATCTCCCAATATAGTCCATCAAAAATCACCCAACAATTTCTTGAAGTGTAATCCACGAGATATATCGTTCATAAGTGTTACTAACATTACTATCAGAGACTGTCTTATTACCATACCATGTATTTGCAATATAACCCATTATTGTAGGATAATATGTAACAATCCCTGTTGTATTTGGACTATCAAGAAAATTAACAATTGAAAAACTCTCTGGTGTGCTACCGGCGTCGCCAGAATAACTTATAAGTGGAGTTGTTATTCCATGAATACGAGATCCAGGACTTGTGTAATATCCTGCTTCATTATTTCCTGGTGCTACTGTTACAATTCCACTAGGATAGTTAGGACTTTCTCTCGCAAAAGCAACGCTACTATTATAAGGAGCAGCAGAATTACTAAACTCACCATTGAGTTGTAATGTAACAAGAACTTTATTTGAAGCACTCTTGAGATTAATTGATGCACTAATATCTGTTATAGGAGAATGGGTGTATGCAGTTATCGTGGTAGTAAAAGTTGCATCAGTACTAAAACCAACAACCTGACGAATAGATCCTACTACACCTTCAGAAGTGTTAATTTTTCCACCAACATCAAGTGCTTGTGTTGGTTGATCAGATGCGACCCCAACCCGTACAGTTCTAGGATCTAAATATGGAGGATAATCAACTTCTACAGGATTTAAATTTTCTCCGTTAGCGAATATTCTTACTATCATAAGTAAATCACTGAAAAGATCTGGTGGACCAGAGTTAGTATTATTCCCAATATCATACCGACCAGTACCTAGCGTAATATCTGATGATACTGTAGAAGTATTAGTAGTAGCTTTAGAGATTGTAAAATTATTAGTACCAACAGATGTAATTACAGTACCTGCTTGAAAATAAGTTCCAGAAACTTCACCGCCTTCATAAACTAGATCATTAGGTGTAGTGAAATTTATAGTAGTTGTAGTTGCATTTATACTTTGATTATTATAAGTAACCTTTTGCCAATGTCTTTCAATAAAATCCGCTTGAGCAACTGCAGTGGTTCTAGTCGAATCTGCTGATAATCCAGAATAAACCCAACTGCTAATGTAGCTTGATTTATTACCATAAATCCCTCTTCTAAGAATCTGAACCGTGTCTGACTCTGAAACAACACCATCACCATCAACATCAAAATCATCATAATGATCCCAAGCATAATCATATAATAAAGCATCAGTGTTTCTCCCAGCAGTTATTGCATTACTCATCCCAGTAGTAATGGAAGTTCCAACCTGAGGACTTAATTGCCTGGTAACAGGTGTATATGTCTTGTCCGACGAACTAAATACACTAAGTGCATATGGTTGATAGTGCCTATTTTCTACAGCAAGAGGGGATATAGAAGTAATACCACTTACACCTGTTCTGGATATAAGAATAGGCTTAGAAGTAACCGTATTTTGAAAATCTACAGAACCTACAAAAAATGATGTAGCTCCTGTACCAGTAACTTTTAAAGTAGTAGTACTGTGAATACCAGGTGTAATTAAATCTGGACCTTCAAATATATGGTGACTGTAAGCACCAATACCGTTTCCTACGTAAATTTTTAATTTGCCTACATAATTAGGGAAAAATCTAGGAAGTATTTGTAGTGCGGCATCTCCATAAGCACCTCCCAAATTAAAATTATCATCAAATATAAGTTTTCCATCCAATTCTAAAGATCCACCAAGTACAGGTGCCGTATCAAGAGTCACATCACTTAAACCAGTTATTCCTTGAATACCCTGAATACCCTGAATACCCTGAATACCTTGAGTAGCAGTAGCAGTACCAGTTATTCCTTGAATACCTTGAATACCTTGAGTTGCAGTACCAGTAATTCCTTGAATACCCTGAATACCTTGAGTAGCAGTAGCAGTACCAGTTATTCCTTGAATACCTTGAATACCTTGAGTTGCAGTACCAGTAATTCCTTGAATACCCTGAATACCTTGAGTTGCAGTACCAGTTATTCCTTGAATACCCTGAATACCTTGAGTACCTTTATCACCTGTTCTGGAGAACACGATATTCATTTCTTCGTTACCTGACGATGAAATATTGCCAGAAATATAATCGATTGGTACTCTTAACCAACTTGAATTATCAGTTATATTTCCATTTACTGCAAAAATAGCATTATTTACATCACTATTAGTATTTGATTGGATAATGAGATATCCTCTGGCATTTCCACTACTACTATTACCATCGTCCCAGGTTACAATATAATCAGAAACATCAGTACCATTTCTATCTAAATTATCAATATATAATTCAGTAATATTTGCTGCGGTCAAACTATCATATCTAAAATAACCAGTTCCAGGTTCAGATGCAGCGGTACTTGTAGAACGCTTAAATGGCAATCCACCTTTATTTCCTTGAGAACCAGTTATTCCTTGAATACCTTGAGTAGCAGTACCAGTAATTCCTTGAATACCCTGAATACCTTGAGTTGCAGTACCAGTTATTCCTTGAATACCCTGAATACCTTGAGTTGCAGTACCAGTTATTCCTTGAATACCCTGAATACCTTGAGTTGCAGTACCAGTTATTCCTTGAATACCTTGAGTACCAGTAGATCCAATACCAGTTATTCCTTGAATACCTTGAATACCTTGAGTAGCAGTACCAGTTATTCCTTGAATACCTTGAGTACCAGTAGATCCAATACCAGTTATTCCTTGAATACCTTGAATACCTTGAGTAGCAGTACCAGTTATTCCTTGAATACCCTGAATACCTTGAGTGGCAGTACCAGTTATTCCTTGAATACCTTGAATACCTTGAGTAGCAGTACCAGTTATTCCTTGAATACCTTGAGTACCTTGAATAGAAGTACCACTAATACCTCTGAGATTAACAATCCAGGTATTAATAGTTCCAGAACCACCAGAAGTTGTAACACCAACTACTAATTCACCACTGGATTTTGTATATGTAGTTACAGATCCTTCCATAAAATATGAAGCATCTGATGTAGAAACAATACCAACAGTTTGTCCTGGAGTATATCCCAAATTTTGTTCTACAGTAAGTGTTGTCGAACCAGTTCCAATAATTGTTAAATTTGTTGTTGATGTTGTGGAATATTTTTCGCCAGTGGTACCAGTTATACCTTGAATACCTTGAATACCTTGAATACCTTGAATACCTTGAATACCTTGAATACCTTGGGTACCTTGAACAGCAGGAACAGTTATAGAAGCTACACCAGAATTAACTACTGCACTAATTCCAGCACCAACAAAATTCAATCTAGTAACAGATCCTATATGGTAATTTTCATCACTTATATTAATTTCTGTCGTAGTTGCAGCTCCAGCACTACTTACAGAACCCCAGGACCAACCCCCATTACCATCAGCAACAGGAATATATTTAATATCTCCTGTAGTAACTCCATCAGGTGTCAATGACGTAACTCCAAGTTTATTAATTGTTGTTACATCATCTTTTACATTCATTCCACCGACTGAAAGTCTGACTCCTGTATCAAATTGAGTCTTTCCAATACCAATAGCATAGTTAGATAACCAAGCATCTGTTGCAAGTCCAGTAAAAGCATCCTTCTTAAACCACATAATTTTCTTATATGTGGATGGAAGAGTCTCAATACCAACGATATTTAAACTTACTAGTGGAGATCCTTCAGTCGATGCAACTGCAATACCACCATGATTTGCAGTATCATCGGTTGATACTTCATTACCATTAGTATCAGTAGTAAAACCAAGAATAAGATCTTGGTCTTGAGATCTAAAGTTTGTAAAATCAATATAAGCTGCTGTTCCACCAACAGATAAATTTCCACCAATAGTTAAATTCTGCTGTACAGTAAGATTACTTGAATGAGTATAATCGGCACTTAGTGCAGACGCTATACCAGCAGTATGTGCATAACCAATTGATCCAAGAACACTACCTTGTACATTCCCAAGAACATTACCAGTAACTGTTCCGACTGTTACGGCAGTTCCAACCGTTGAAGCAGTACCAACAGTCGTAGCTGAACCAACATAATCTGCACTTGTAACAGTAGTAGCAGTTCCTACAGTACCATTAACGGTCGTAACAGAGTTACTAACGGTAGAAACATCAGTTGCTGTTGTGACTGTTGTTGCTGTTCCTACTGTTCCAGTAACTGTTGTGACAGTCGTAGCAGTACCTACGGTACCAGTGACAGTCGTAACTGTAGTTGCTGTTCCTACATCAGTGGCAGTAGTAACTGTAGTTGCTGTTCCTACATCAGTGGCAGTCGTAACTGTAGTCGCTGTTCCTACTGTTCCAGTAACTGTTGTGACAGTCGTAGCAGTCCCTACTGTTCCAGTAACTGTTGTGACAGTCGTAGCAGTCCCTACTGTTCCAGTAACTGTTGTGACAGTCGTAGCAGTTCCTACTGTTCCAGTAACTGTTGTGACAGTCGCTGCTGTTCCTACGGTACCAGTAACTGTTGTGACAGTCGTAGCAGTGCCTACTGTTCCAGTAACGGTAGTAACATCGGTAGCAGTACCTACTGTCGTAGCAGTACCTACTGTTGTTGCTGTTCCTACTGTTCCAGTAACTGTCGTAACATCCGTAGCAGTACCTACTGTCGTAGCAGTACCTACTGTTGTTGCTGTTCCTACTGTTCCAGTAACTGTCGTAACATCCGTAGCAGTACCTACTGTCGTAGCAGTACCTACTGTTGTTGCAGTGCCTACTGTTCCAGTAACTGTTGTGACAGTCGTAGCAGTTCCTACTGTTCCAGTAACGGTAGTAACATCGGTAGCAGTACCTACTGTTGTTGCTGTTCCTACTGTTGTTGCTGTTCCTACTGTTCCTGTAACAGTCGTAACAGTCGTAGCAGTTCCTACAGTACCAGTAACTGTTGTGACAGTCGTAGCAGTTCCTACTGTTCCGTTGACTGTAGTTACATCAGTTGCAGTACCTACTGTCGTAGCAGTACCTACTGTTGTTGCTGTTCCTACTGTTCCGTTGACTGTCGTAACATCAGTTGCAGTCGTAACAGTCGTAGCAGTTCCTACTGTATCAGAAGTGCCTACATCTGTTGCTGTTGTGACAGTCGTAGCAGTACCTACTGTCGTAGCAGTACCTACTGTTGTTGCAGTGCCTACTGTTCCAGTAACGGTAGTAACAGTCGTAGCAGTACCTACAGTACCAGTAACTGTTGTGACAGTCGTAGCAGTTCCTACTGTTCCTGTAACAGTCGTAACATCAGTTGCTATTGTGACAGTCGTAGCAGTTCCTACTGTAGTCGCTGTTCCTACATAATCAGCATTAATTACAGTCGTAGCAGTACCTACTGTAGTTGCAGTACCTACAGTTGTTGCTGTTCCTACATAATCGGCATTAGTGACAGTAATTGCACTTCCAACGGTTCCTTCTACATCACCATAAAAAGTTACAACACCAGATACTGCAGTAATAATACCCGAAGAAATTTTAAGAGTTCCAGTTGTTGTTACGCCAGTTACCTTTAAACTCTGCGTTTCAGTATTTCCAAAAACAGTAATACCGGAACCAATTGTTCTTAACTTTTCATTATTACTACTATATAATTTTACATTAGTATCAGAAAACTCTGCTCTAGAAGAAGTCCCTGCTTGATTTTCAATTGCGATTGAGTCATCGCCACGAATATAAAGATTACCTGTTCCAGAATCAACAATATAAGAATCACTTTGATTATGATAAATTTCTAACCCATCATGAACTCCAGCGGTTCCACCAATTAGTAACTTTTTATCGTCTAAAAGATGAATGTCATCAAAAGTAGACGTATTTCCAGTTCCAGAAATAGCAATTTGCGTTGCAGATACAATTCCAGTAACAGTTATATCACCACGAATATCAAGTAACTGATTAGATTCAAACGATGTAGTTCCTATTCCTACTCTTCCAATTACATTTAAAGACGTTGTGTCTTCACTATAAGAAGTAAAACCTACTGTGAGATTTCTTAATCTACCGCTGGTATATTTTGCCATTTTTTTATATTATTTGAGTGTTTCTAAAATGCTTCCTAAAAACTTAACATCAGAAGTTCCATTTGATGCAAATAACAAACTATCATTAGACTCAAGAACAAGTTTTCCACCAACCAAATTTGCAGAATCACTTGCAGCAATTGGAAAGTCTTTTAAAATTTCCGTTGTTACGGCAATTCCAGCAACCGTTCTTTGATGTGATAATGATACATTATGTGTTTGACTACCAATATTAGTAGCCTGTGCCAATAAAACAACTCCAGTATATCCAACTGGAGCCGTATAGATTCCTACTGGGTTTGTGGTCGAAACATGAGTAATTGTCTTAAAGACATTTTGTGCGATTGCCATTTTATTCTCCTCCTAATGCTAAAATATATGGCGTTATATTTGAAAATAAACTCTTTGTATAAGCATCTCCGCTTATTTCAGAAGTTTGTTGATTGATTACAATACCATCACCAATTCTAAAATTACCAGTTTGATCAGTGCTGGTATAAACAACCAGACCACCATTTCTCATATCAGTTTCATTTTCTTGAATTGGTATTCCACCTCTAGATGGAAGAGAATTAATTAAATCAGTTCCCGAACCAATATATTCAAAAGAATGCCCCGATGCAAGAACTCTACTTTGCTTAAAAAATGGAACAGTAGAACCAACACCAACGGCATAAGGAACAGTATCGGAAACAGTAATTGTTGTTATTCCGGAAGAAATAGGAGTCGATTCAGTAATCAAATAATAATCTAAATCCATAGTCAAACTTGCAGTAGCCTGTGTACCAGAAGTTGGCGGATCAATTAGAATTGATGGATTAGATGTATATCCTCTCCCCTCAGATAATAAATCAATTTCTGTCACTTTTCCATTAACAACGGTTGCCGTCGCAGTTGCAGTAATTCCCCAAGTTTCAGATGGATCTGAAATAGTGACATTTGGAGAAGAAGTGTATCCATCTCCAGAATTAGTAATCGTTATTTTTTTAACTGACTTATATAATTCATTAAAATATACAGCCTGCCCATCAAAAGGTCTTGGAATATATTGCTTGACGGTGGGAGAATTTCCTAAAGTGACACTGCCACTATCAGAAGGTCCTACGTAAATATCAATTGAGTTTGGAGAAGAAACAGTAGCAACAGTAAAAATATCACTATTCTGATTAGGCAACGTAATATCATTCAAAACAACTTGCGATCCCACCTCAAAATTATGATTGCCATCAGTAATTAATTGAAGTTTTCCAGAAAGATAATCATAACCGTCAGAAGTAACCGCAAAAATAGGCACGTTTACATCTATTTCAAATATAGAAGAATTTTCTGCTGCCGATGTAGTTATAATTCCCGTATATTGTCTTGCACCAACACCATCGGCAACAAGTCCATAATTACCGAAAGAAGAATTTGAATTTGTAATATCACACTGACCACCAGATCCAGCATAAACTGATACATCAGAGTTTATAGTAAATAAAGATACTATCTGAGCGTATCCATCATTAGTAACTGATACACCAACACCATTTGAATTATATTGAGTAAAAGAGTCAGTGACCATACTTTTAAATGGTCCAATGGCATGTTGCCCATCAATCTTCATTCCAATACTATTTTGAATGAAGTTAGTGCAATTGTTTATGTATGGTGATTGAGAAAAATATTTAACTGCAATTGGATCAAATGCAAATACTGCTTTCCCAGAATCTAGTGTTCCTGTAAAAGATACATCAGAAACATAATTTCCGGGAGAAACATAAAATAAATCTTGATTTGAGTTTTGTGGAGTTATGGATACTTCTCTTAAACTATCTCCAACAATACTAACTTGAGAAGGAAGAGTTACTGGATTATTTTCTATATAAGATCCAGCACTAACTCTAATAATTGTTCCTGTTGTTGCGACTGCAACTGCTCCTGCGATTGTTGCTTTCGCATCTCCAAGTTTTTTTCCTGTGTTTGTATCGATTCCGTCTTTTGTAACATATAAAACATTCGTAACTGTTGCGCCAGAACTAACTCTAACTACTTCCGTAGCAATACCTGACTGAGAGAATCTATCTCTGAGTGTTACAAGTTCCCCATCATAAGTATTAAGAGCTAACTCACCTACCTGAAGTTGATCTACGGTAGGTCTTTTTCCAGGTTGTGCAGACCTTTTTATGCGAATTGGAGTCGCCATTTATTACATTCGGTATGTACCAGAAAAAGCAGTATATACTGCCTGTTGATTTATTTATAAAAGATCAAGAAGCATTGTTCCTTCTTTTTCTATACATATAAAGATTTGCCGGAGGATCTGGTTTAATCCAATTCTTTATTCTTTCATATCGTTGCATACTAAAAAACTCCTGAGAGAAATACCATTCTTCCCAAGGAGTATGCGCTTTATTTTGATTACATGAATGGCAAGCACACAGACAATTTTTTGTAAAGTCTGGACCACCTTTTGATCGCGGCACAATGTGATCGATTGTCAATTCTTCTTCACAACCACAATATGCACATTTATTATCCCATTGATCCTTTATCTTTCGC
>Ga0208542_1000746_pt1 | contig 14700 bp, 5 predicted proteins | sample DEB08_DNA_3_FD_185495 | JGI IMG/M metagenome (GOLD analysis project Ga0208542, IMG submission 185495) | Aqueous microbial communities from the Delaware River and Bay under freshwater to marine salinity gradient to study organic matter... | ecosystem: Environmental > Aquatic > Marine > Coastal ... | reverse complement strand
TTGGATTAAAGCAGTGGATAATCTACAAAGGACAGGTTGGCGTATTAACCAACGTGTCTACGATGCTTTAATGGACAACAAAGATTCTTTTGTTTCATCTGTACCCATCGAAGATAACGATGCTAAGGAGATGAAACGTAGAAGTAAGAACGTTGAGTGGGGTTTCATCACTACGAAAGCCAAACTTCTGTATGAACATGATGTGTTCTATCAATACATGCAAGCCGACTATCGTGGTAGGCTTTATTACTCAGAGTCTTTCTTAAACTACCAGGGATCTGATCTTGCCAGGGGTATGATGTCTTTTGCCAGGGGTAAACCTATGACAGAAGATGGACTCTTCTGGTTAGCTGTATACACAGCAAGTAGTTTCAATCAAAGCTACAACATTGATGAGCTACCTGAGTGGTGTGAAGGTGAATACCAAAAGTACCTACAAGAAGAAGGCTTAGAGTCTATCAGTGTAGATAAGTTTACACTAGAGGATAGGGTACGCTGGACTAATGACAATATGAATATCCTAATTGAAATGGGTAGAGAGTCTATCATTGCTGATATCGCAGAGAAACCAGTATCGTTTCTTGCTTGCTGCCTTGAATGGTACGACTATCAAAAGGCAGTCAAAGATAATAGAATCTACATAAGCCACCTTCCAGTGCCCGTAGACGGGTCTAACAATGGTTGGCAGCATCTAGGTGCTATTTCTAAGGACAGCCACACAGGGAGGCTTGTAGGCCTTGTACCAGTAGATATACAATATGACTTCTATGTTCAGACTGCGAAACAATTATATAACCTTGTCACTGATGATCGTCTTAAATGTATCTTAGATAAGATGCCAATGAAGCACATCAGAAAAGGTATATCTAAACGTGGGAGTATGACAAGAGCATACTCTGCAGGTGCTAGGAAGATTGCTGAGAACATGTTCTTTGATTGTAAGACAGAAGACTTCCATCTTACTTATGGTATAACACAAGATGACTGTGATAAGTTATCTAAGTTACTAATCAAAGCAATCAACATGGTATGCCCAGGTCCTTTACACACTATGGCATTCTTACAAAAGATTGCACAGTATGAGATCGGTGAGTACAAAAAGTTCTGTCCCAATGGAGATGTTGCTGGACCTGAATACAAACAACTAGTCAAGGATCAGAAAGAACTATATACTAAAAAAGATAAAACAGATGAAGAGATTGAAGAGTTAAACAATCTAACTGTCAAGTTAAAATCTTTCAAGAGTAAGCTCATCTATGGTAACGGTAGAGATAAACTTACATGGGTAACACCTTCAGGGTTTAAAGTAACCTATGAAAACTTCACAACAGCTACACGTAAATGTAGAGGTACCATAAGTGGATACAAGACTGACTCTAAGGGACACAAAGGAGTAAACCATGTGGCAAGAGTACCTACGAAGACCCCAGACATTCGCGGATTTATGTGCGGGGTCAGTCCTAACTACATTCACAGTCAAGATGCAAGCCATATGGCATTGGTTATTGAAGACTGGAATGGTGACTTCGGAGCAGTGCATGATTCCTTTAGTACTCATGCATGTGATGTCGAAGAGTTACTAACAAAGACAAAGAAAACATTTATCGATATGTACGATAAAAGAAATTACTATGACTTAATTCAAGACAACATCATCACTGATGCTACTAACCTTGACGTTGAGCAACCACAACTAGGTGATCTAGATGTAACACAGATCTATGAGTCTGATTACTTCTTTGCCTAAGGAGATAACAATGAGCGATAAGAAATCGTATAACTACTTGGCTCTGCGTGGAGCACCAGTAGATGACATGGAGTATGTAGAAACCTTTGGTCTATCACCAGACTCTGCATACTCAAATAAGATTAACGAAGACATGCTACAGTATAACTATGATAAAGCAGTTGAGGGAGGTTTAGAACCTGACAAAGCTGCAGAGATTAAGAAGAATGCTGAGCGTGACATCAGAGAGCTACTGGCTAAGAACGGTATGCTTAAATAAAAAAGCCCCTACTAGTTTCCTTAATTGGATTCTAGTAGGGGTATTTTTTTTATTTTAGTGAGAGTAGTACTGATACACAGGTCTACCTTCTCGTATTGCTTTAGCAATTTCTCTTTTTAATTTAACCTTACGCTTATTGGTTTCTTTTATCATAGAGTTTAATCTTTTATTAATATCAAGAGATTCCATCATTGTCTTTCGGAACTGTTTTAGATCACCAAGAGTTATGTTTTCTTTAATATTAATTGACCCTAAGATGATACGAAGAGTAAATTCAATGTCTGTCCCTGGAGGAAGAGTCTTAGATAATTTACCAGCTAAGTTAGGGTAACCAAGTGTAGGTGACCCATCTTTTAGTGCTTTACTATTGGGATCAAACTCTAACAAATACTCCATAACAGAAGTATCAGTAGGGTTTGTTAATACTTGACTATCCGGTATACCCTTAAAGCGTTCATTAAACTGTCTATCAATTTGTGATAGTGAATCTCTAGCTGCTTCAAGATAAGACCACTGTAGATTAACATCAACCCAGTTGTTGTTAGCTTCTTCAAGGATAGTGTCATAAGACATAGCATCTACTTTAAATGCATCATACACTGTATGGACATATGGGTGACCACCAGAGTTAGCCTTAAGTTTATTCCATGATTTACCTGTCATGGTTTTGACAACGGTTGCTGCATCAATTGAATGCATAGGAGCCGGAACAGACCCACCATAAGCTACATCACCAGGAACATAGGTAATAACTTCATTACCTTCTGAGTCAACATTTGTGTATCTCTTTTCCGCAGCAGCTGTAAACACTTCACCATACTTTGATACAACTGGTTCAGTCTTTTTCATTTCACCAATAGGGAGTTTCTCTTTTGGGTTTGGCCTAACAGATTTATCTTTAGGGGACCACACCTTTACTTGTTTAGAAGCATCTTGATCTAGCCCTGTACTAACAGATCCTCCAAGATTAATTTCAAAACCTGTAGGTGAAACAATAGTAAACAATTCATTAGATATACCAGCCATCTGTGCAACGCTACGCATCATTGCTCTTGATGCAATAACCTCAGGAGATAATGTAGCCATAAGACCATCGATATATTTACCATGAAGTGTCTCAATAATTAATGAGTTAGGTATTTTGTTTCTGTTAAGGGACTCAACCCAATCAACAAGATATGAATCAGGATCTGAAAAACCATTATTAATATCTAATTGTTTTTGTTGTTGAGACTCTTGTAAGAGAACGTTAAAACGTTCTTCGATATCAGACTTAAAGCTTTCTAACTCTCGACCATATGGAAACGTCATAGTGGTTTGTTTGTTAAGCGCACGATCTTGATACACAGTACGTGCAACACTAAGGATATCTCTAAGACTCTCAGATCTATCTAGTTCTGGGCCTCTGAATGACTTATTAAGTTCTTCTATAAGATTTTCTGCAAGTTGATCACGTATATCTTTATTCCCATCTAAGAAAGTCTTTGATCCAACCTGTCTAAGAATACCAGTTTTAAAAGCCATCTCATAGACACCCATCTGCATACCATTAGATGCAAGTCCATTAGTCTTACCATCCATCATAGCGTTAAAGAATGATTGATGTTCATAAGTTCCATCAGAGCTTCTGTTATTTCTCTTGTCTTGGTAATTAGCAAAGTCAATAAGACCGTCTATAAATACTTGACCGTCTTCACCCTTATCTTTAATAGCTTTGAGTAACTCTGCATTAGCCTCAGGATCAATCTTAGATTCCCACTTAGGTAGTTGTGGAAAGTCGGGATTAGGTTGACCATTTGCCAGTATCAACGGAACACCTTGTTCAATTGCATTAGCAACCGCCTGGACATCGGCATCAGAAATGGCATCCATAGCAGTTCTTAACACATCTCCCCACTCATATAGCTGTGCTGATTTTGTTTCCAACATAAACTCTCGTTCAGTTGGTGTAAGAACATCTGCCCCATAGTCTAGCCCCGTAAGGTTTTTATCGATAAGGGTCATAGCGTACATCTGACGTAACGCTTTCTCATATCGTCTACTAGCTGCTGAACGATTACCTACCCTGGCTGGAACAGCATTAGCTGTAACAAACCTAGCAGTCTTAGAACGAGTAGGGTTAAGTGTGTTCTGTTGAGCATCTGATATACGACCAGAAAATGCTTGTGTATAATAAGTAAGGAAGTTTGCACCATGTCTTTCTAATGCAATACCATAAACATCCTGTGCTAAATTATTAACTAACTGACTGTAGTTACGTTCAACCTCTTGATTTTCTTCTAGCTGAGGAAGTTTTTTACGTTTAGCTTGAGCACGTAACTCATTCTTTTTATCAAGACCTACATGGTTTATAGTAGCTAATCCAAAAACATCATTTTCTGCAGTAACCTGGCCTGTTAACACAGGTATTACTGTTGCTAATAATATTTTAAGCCTAGATGGTAGTATGTAGTTAGGTATCGTAGACATATTTTCTTTTGCTTCATTGATTTGTTTAGTACCAACTACGGATCCTTGAGCACCAGAAATATTTCTTACTACCTGCTCTGGTTCACCAACTAGTTTACCTTTTTTCAAAGCACTCTTTGAAGGTCTGATTTTGGCTTTAGGGAACATCTTTGCCCTCTTCCAAGTACCAGCAGATAACATGGTTTCCCCATAAGGTGTGATTCTAAATGCCCTTTGTGGTCTCTTACCATCGTTCTTATCAATATGTATTAGCTCAATGATAGGATTAACATCAGATTCATTAGCAGCAAAATATAATTCTTTAGCTAGATCACCTAAGGTTTCAGCATCATCTTTAGAAAGACTTACTGGATTCTCAACACCTTTCATTTTTTGATATTCACTATGGATGCGTCTTCCAATTTGAACTCGGCCTTGTGCTTTAGGTACAACTTTTGTTACAGGCTTACCTTTTTTATTTACACCTTGAAAAGTATCACCTTCATCTTCCATTAACTCATATGCTTCAACACCATCTTGCATAGACATAGTAGCCATAGCATCTTCTACAACTAGTCCAGCTACTTGTAAGAAATCTCTGTCTGGTTTACGAGTCTCTGGGTTAATAGCGTTAACAGTGTTTAAAACATTAAGGGCTACGTTATCTTGAGCGTTAACACCTAACCCCCCTAATCCAACGTTACCTATTTCAACTTGATCTGCTAGATTTAAAACACGTGCACTGAGGCCACCATCATCAGCAACTGCTTGATTAGCTTGTCTTGCCGCTACCATAGATTTATTACGCTGTTGTTCAGATCTATTAAAATAGTTATTTCGATAATCCCAAAGGTCTACACGACCTTCTTCTTGACCACGAGGCACAACCCCTCCTTCTCGTTGTTCTGGGGTTACTACAAGTGGCCCAGTAGCTGTGCTTTCCCTATACTCTTCCTCACCAAATAAGTCTGCACTTTCTTCTACAGTACGTACATTTACCTCAGGGGTATCCTCAAGGTTATCATTAGAAGTAACCTCAGAGGTATCCGGCATCGGTTCCATAGTGTCAAATAGTGTTAACTGAACAGGCTTAACAGCAGGGGTTTCTTCTACCCCCACTGCTTTTTGTTCTTCTCGGACAACAGGTGCTAATGCTGACTCTCTTGCTAGTTTTTGAGTTGCTGTCTCTGCTATTGTAGCAGCACGTGATTGACCAAGTTGTTTACTCATTACTTTTCTCCTTAAAGTTCCATGAAGGTACTGCATCAGAGATAGCAGTAGCCGTATCACTTATTACTTGACCAGTTCTTTCAGCACCGAAGATACTTAAAATTGGTGTCATCTTACTTAACTGTTGACCTGCACCACCAAAGTCTCCTTCAGCTACTTTTTCTGCAACTCTTCCAGTTCTATTAATAATACCAGCTGCTGGAGCTTCACCAGAAACTGTCTTCCATGCCCAATCAAGACCGCCTTTAGTTCTTCCATCATCATAAAGACCATAACCTGCAGTGTCAATTAAACGATCTGCAACACCAAGTAATCCTGAAGATCTAATACCACGTTGGATATACTCAGAGGTATCAAGGTAAGGGTTACCAGCAGTCATCATTTTCTTACCGCTTCCACCATACTTGATAAGATCTTTAAGATACTGAGAAGCAAACCCAAGCATAATCATAGTAGTCATTAAAGCAAAAGCATTGTACTTCATTGATGGATTACCACGCTTGATATACTGCTCATACATTTTAGGTATATGATTCGATGAGAATGTAGCCATAAATCCCTGGAACTGTGTAAGTAAAGCAAACCTAGGATCCTGATAGATCAGTGGTCTGTTACCAACAGTAGGTAGAGCGACTGCATCATTGATAAAGTTAAACGTGCCTGTCCTCATATTTTCTGTTAAGATTGCATCATCTGCTTCACTTAAAACCGCTGACATATCACCAGCCATTTGTTCATAGATACGGGCTACGTCATCGACATTGACACCAAGATTACGAAGCATTTCTTCGGACTCTTGAATATCATTATCTTTAACAAGTTCAGGGTTGGCTCTTTTCATTTGCCTAAATTCTACAATTTTATTAATATGATCATACATAAAATCATTAGCAATAGAAGCTCTCATAGAACGAGTAAAGTTAGTCCACCCTGTAAGACCTGTCATCTTAAAGAATAGCTCATACCATTTCTGATGTAGAGGGTTAACTTCAGACACACCTGTCACAGTAGCGGCACCAACATCCCATTCATAGTAACCTAAATCACGTATGATCTCTTGACCTCTTGATTGTGTACCAACACCTTTGTCCTGCCAACGAACAGTGTCACCAGCAAATCCCATAAGGTCTGCTAACATTTTAGCAAGCTCTCTACCAAAAGAATTAAGACTAGTTCTTCCAGAAGTTTTACCTTCACGACCATAGATTTGATTAAAGGTAAGAGCACGACCTGACAAAGCTATCTCTACAAGAGAAGCAACTGTAGCCAAACCAAGCATTGTAAATGTAGCTAAGAACATAAGGTTCTTTTGTGCAGCTACAGCTTTTTTACCCGCCTCTGAAGTAGGCCTTTTATAGTTACCAGATTCAGCGTTAAGATAATCAACAAGCCTAGAAGCAATAGCGTTTACTTCTTCTCTTGGTACACCTTCATCGTACTCCATTTTATCTAGGAGAGATGCCATGACCTCTCCATTTTGACCAATGTATTTACGATGTGTTTCAAATCTAGCAGCAGACTTAGCTGCCTGAGATACGTTTGCAAAGATATCTTGTTCCATAAACTGATCGAACTCTGGGTTCTCTGACATAGCAAGAGATCTTTTACGATGTGACCCAGGAACAATACCACCTTTGGTTACGTTAAAGTTTTCATCTACTACATCATTAATAGAACTAACTTGATCATTCTCAAGTATCTTATCAGTTAATTCTTTTGCTATAGCAGGTGTTATTTGTTTATATTGATCTACTAATGTGGCTTCAAACTTGGCACGATCAGCAGCTATTGCTGCCTTGTTTAGTGTCTTAAACTTAAACAAATAGTTTTGTATATAACCAAGAGTAGGTTTTCCAGTCTTTGGATCTATAGTATACTTAGCCTGACGACTGTGCATTAAGTCTGATAACTTGTTTAAGTCTTGAGCTAATTGTACAATTTGATCTCGACCAGTCATAGTGAAAGTTATACCATCTAAAGTAACAACCTCACCATCTTGTGGTATCTTACTTATATCAGGTAGACCACTTTTGTTTTTGATTATGTGCTTTAAGATTGCATATACTTGTTTACTAATCTCTGCTCTTTTTGTTCTGCTAGTAATCTTGTTATTATTTAAGGCAGCATAAAAGTTTTCTGGTACACTCACCATATTTTTAAACATAGACACAAGGTTAAACTTATAGGACTCTAAGTCTCTACCAGAGTTAGATTTTGAATGACTTGAATCAGTCATAGCTCCAAGAGTATTACCTGACTTTGTTTCTCTATACCTATCTGGTACGGCAGTTCTTGTTAGTTTTCTTACAAGTTTAACAGACCCTTCAAGAGCACGACCAACAACACCAGCAAGGGTGTTATCTTTTTCAACTCTTTCATGTTCAGCTTTACGATCATTCATATCTGAAACCATAGATCTTTTAACTTCTACATCTTGTCCTTTTACCTTATAAGTTTTTTTCTTTTGTGCTCTCCACTTTTCAAAACTAGGAAACCCTTTTGCACCACTATCTTTAGCTGCTTTTTGTTCTTCTTTAAACTGATCCATAGTAAGAAGAGTATTGCCTTTCATTGCAGCAAGATACTCTTGTTCTTCTTCTAACAACTCATCAATAGTTTGAACACGAGTTCCTTTTTCTCTTGCTTCTTCAGCAACCCTTTCAACCTCAACCATGTTTACAGTTTGACCTGCATCTAATTGTCGTTGTGTTTCTTTAGCTTTAGCTAGATCATAAGCAATTTGCCCATTCTCAACACGTTCACGTTCAGCACGTGCACCTTCTTCTGATAGCCGCTTAGCTTCTGCGGGTAACTTACGAACTTGTAAATCCTTCCAAGCACCAACATCATAGATAGCACCAGGGGCAGAAAAAGCTGTACCAAGAGTAGCACCAGCAACAGCACCAGCAATCATACGATCAGCTAGTTCATTATAATCAAAAACCTTATCGGACCCAAGAGTAGCTGAGGTATATGCTACAGCTTCTTGTAATCCCTCTGTTAACATCTCACCACTACCACCCCTTAAGGCACGAGCAGAAAGGCTTTTAACAATTTGTTTAGCAGCAACCTGTGAAGCAGCAGCTTTAGCAGCATCACCTGTATACTCTGCAATTGCCTGACGGGTTGCATTACCAACCATCTTAGTAGCTTCTGCTCTAGTATACTTAACACCCTTAACGCCTTTAGTCACTAAGTTTTCTACTGCTTCTTGCATAAGCTTTTTTGGTGCAAAAGAACCTAATGTTTTACCAACAATGATCTCAAGACCAAGACGTTCAAAAGCAGATTGTAGAATACCTGAACCAACAGCTACACCCATATTCTTTTTGCCTTCCATCTCATTCCAAGTTTGAGCAGCATAAATAGAAGCAGGAGCAAGCATACTTGTGGCTAGTGTTACACCACCTGTTAGTAATGATCCAGCGCCTAAAGCACCTGCTGCAGTTCCCACAACAGGAGCAGCAAGTGCAGATGCACCAATCACAGCCATGTAAGGTAAAGACATAGCAGCGTTGTTCATAACATAATCGATACCGTCACTAAAGCTATCGATATCTTTCCAGTCTACAATACTAGTCCCGTACTTTGCAAGACGTTCACGTTGTCTTTCAACACCTAGACGACCTACCTCTGCAAGGTTCTCATTATCTGTGGCTTCACCCCACATATTCTTAAGGCCACTCCAGCTTTCCTGGATACCTATAAGAGACTTTTCAAAGTTATCTGACCAAGGATTCAGTGCCTCATTCATAAGTGTACGATCACTTGAACGTGTTTCAACTTGATTTTGATCATAGAATTGTAGCATTCCAGCTTCTTTAGCAGCAGCTAACTCAGCCTCATCAGATGCTATACGTTTAAGACCGTACTGTTGATACCCTTCTTTTTCTAAAGCGTCAGCAATCATGCTTCGGGCTGTAGCCCAATCATCAGTAACAACAGATGGTTCAGCTGCAGGATCATATAGTCTATCCTCACGGTCTCTTTTAGCTTGACCAAGAGAATAGATTAAATCTTGAGCATCATTAGTAAACTCAGTAGGTTTATAGATACCTTCTGACAAACCTCTATCAACAAAGTTTTCACCCGCATCATTATACCAATCGGCAATAATACGAGTACCTCCACGATCCATTTGGACTTCACCATTCTCATCAAGTCTTGGCTTAGGGTTTGTATACCCAAGGTTATTCATTAGATTATAAACAGCTTCTGTTGTTGCTTCACCACCAGCTTCACCAGTAGTGTATCTTTCAGTACCTAGAAACTTTTGTACTTCAGGTGCATCAACACCAGGGAATCTATAAGACTCCCCAGTGTCAGTGTTCACAGCAGTATCAGCATCTATAACACTAAAGCTTGTACCTTCTAGTTGTCTATTAGGCATGGGGGCCATAGTATCAAACATCGACATACTGAATCTCCTTATCTATACAGGTTTTTTATTATAAGCTCTTTGTTTTTGCTCAATGAATAACTCAAATGCAGATATGTTTCTTTCTTTAGCTTCTTTAAAGAAGTCTGCTTTTGACTCTTCGTCAGTCCATATGTTTTGCATTTTAGTTTCATTAGGGTTATTACTATCAGGGTCAGGTACTGAATATGAACCATTTAAGAACTCATTTTTAAGTTGCGTATAAATATGCTTAGCAACTTCATGGTCCTTGGCTGTGGGTTTAATACCCTGTTTAGGATTAGCCCTAGCCTGACGAACAAGACTGTTAGTTAACTCTGAAATCCTTTTAAAGTCCCCTGGTTTATCTTTATCAGGAACATTAAAAATTGATCCATCACCAACCAACGCTGGCATATAAGCACCGTCTAAGAATTTTTCAATGTTCTTATGTTTTACAGACTTACCCTCAGCACGTGCCTCGTTACCAAGAGCGACCATATTTGCATATGCGCTTTCTAGAATCTGAGGCATAAGGGTAGGATCAACACCACGATCACGTTGCCATTTAGCAATGTTACCACCTGCTACTGATGCTGTAATATCAGTTGGTCTATAATCTTCAGTGTTAGCTGCCTTATTCCCTGGCTTAAACTGTTTAGCTTGAAGGTCTGCAAGCATACGTGCGTACCTATCAGAGTCTGCAAAAACAGCTGCTTTATACTCGTCAGTCTCCTTTACCCTAGACCGATCCTGATGATACATATAAGTTGGTATCTGCTCACGTGTTTTAGGATCAACAATCATTTTAGTATATCCAGTTTCTTTAGTCCCAACCTTAACCTCAATACCTAGTCTTGGTTTACCACCACCTTCAGGGTACCATAGTTGTGGTGGACCTTCAATGTTCATTGGTGATGGTTTAACTATAGGGGTTAATAAAGAACTGTCTGCTGTTCCTGTTTCAGGATCGTATGAATCTTTCCATGCTTTAATAGATTTAGGAGAGAAGTTACGTTCTGTTTCAAGTTTAAATACATTTTTATTAAACTCTTTTCTAGCAGCTTTTAGATCAAGACGTTTCTCTTTTTCTAAAGCTTTCTTTTCAGCTGCCTTTGCATCAACACGTTTAACATATTGTTTAGCAGCAAAGTTCATAGATCCAGCATGAGACCCACCCATTACACGAGAACCAACATACATAATAGCCATACGTTTAAGTTCATCTGCATCAAAGAGATCACCAAAGATACCTGATAAGAAAGACTCTGCTTTGTTTACATCTTCTTTCGGTGCTCCATTACCTGCTTCTGTTGCTGCTGCTGGTGTTTGACCACTAGTAGTGCCATCATCAGAAGTAATACGTTTAAGTATTTCTTTAGTTGTGGAGTCTAAGTCTTCATCATACTCATCATCCATCCCTGTTACAGTAGATGTTGTAGAAGATTTTTCTTTTGGTTTAGGTGGTGCTGCTGCTGGTTTAGGCACACTAGCACTTGAGTCCATTGGTGTACCACTAAGTTCATCAGGGATAGAAGTATCCATAGGTAGTGGAACTAAACCATCTTTGTCTTTAGGAGAAGGGGTTTTAGGACCAGCCACTGGACGGTTTTCTTTAGGTAACATTTTAATGTCATCGGTTTGCCAAGGTTGGATATTCATCTTTTGAACACCTGCAGATGTCCCAAGAACCTCTAAGTCTTCCATAACATATGGCTTACCATCTTGTCCCATATACACTGGATTACCATTGAGTGTTCCAATTTGTGTATCACCTGTTTCTGGTTCAGCGTTTTCCACAGTTTCTGATTTAAATAAACCAGATGCACGTTCACCAATTGTACGGTTATACTCAAGACCTTCATTGTCAACATAAGCATCTTTAGATGAATCCCATTTGTAAGTAATAGGATTACCATTAGCATCTTCTCTAATGATAGTATCGTTTACACCATACTCTCCTTGATTAAGGGTTACATTTACATCAGGTTGTTTAACATCTTGAGGACCTATCTTTAAGGCTTGTTGTCGTGCAAGCATAGAGGCTGTTGGATCAGTACTCATAGCTGGTGTTGAGAATATATCATCATCAGGTAATGGAACTTCAGTATTAGATGACGCACCAGGAACGGTTTCAGCATCAGTTAATTTAGATACACGATCATCACGTGAAGTATTACTAGGAGGGATCACAGGTACAGTACTACTACTAGGGGGAACTGAAGCTGGTGTCTTTGTCATAGCTTGTAGTTGATTACCATCTAAATACACAGGACCCTCAGGTGTGTTGATGTACTCACCTAAATCATCTTGATAAACATCATTACCTTGAAGTGTTCCTATTACAGTATTACCACCTTTAGCAGCATTGTTTAACACATCAACACGATCATCCCGCGATGTATTGCTAGGAGGAACTGTAGATACTAATGGATCATCAGTAGGCTTTGGTGGAACTGCAGCACCGATCATTGGAGGTACTTGTCCTTGTTGCATACGCCGTTGGTCTTCTAAAATGCGTGACTGTTCAGCCACAGCTTTGTTAGCTGCACCCGCACCATCAGGATCATACATGCCCTCCTCACGTGTAGCCTTCTGTGCTGCTTCAACATCTCTTTGAAAAGCAGCTTGTTCTTCTGGAGAAACCATTGACATAGGTGCATTAGAAGTTTCAGGTCTGTCTGCTTTATAAGGTTTAAAGAATAACTCTAACTCTTCTCGCCTACGGTTTTCCAATCCTGGAATCACTTTACCATCAGCCATACGAAACTCTGCAGCTTCTTTCTTAAAGGACTCAAAGTCACCTGCGTTAAGTGCAGCACGTGCCTTACTATTAGCAAACTGTGGTCCACCAATATTATACAGAAGTGACTTAACAGCAGCTTGTTGATTAGGGTTAAGATCAGCAGTTACTAATTTGTTATAGTCTTGATCAGTTTTTGCCATCTCTTTAAGAAGTCTTTCATTAGCAGTCTTCTCATCAATAGTGTCTCCTATTTGTACGCCTTCAGTAAATCCATAACCAATTGTTGGGACACCTGCAGAATCAAGGTAAGCTTCATTACGAAACCCTTCTTTGTTTTTAAGGAAATCCATATACATCTTATTAGATATAGTTGGGTCTGGTCTAGTTGGACCATCTGTTTTTGAAGCTTCAATTAAAGCAGCAATACGATCAGCACGACTAGAATCTGGTGGAGGTACTACAGCTTGAATTGCATCCGGTACTTTTGGAGTATCATCATCAGAAAACATATTTAACAGTTTATCAAAGAACCCACCACTGCCTTCTGCAAGATACACAGGTCCACCATTTGCAGCATACTCTGGGATTGTACCACCTTGTTGTGCTTGTACAGCACGACCAGCGTTGTTCATTTGTTCAATCTGAGGTTCAAACATACGAGTAGCTTCTGCATTCATGACAAACTCACCAGGGGTTAACCATGCTGGAACAGTATCAGTACCCTTAGGACTCCCAGGATGTGTAGGGATACTCTGCATTTCTGGGACACCCATGTTATCGTCTGACTCATAGAAGTCATAGGATGTCATGTTTCCATATCTGTCCTTCTGAGTAAAGCTTTTGAGTTTCATTAACCTCTCCTTAGTTACCAACTATTTATTTATAGTACTTTTGATGGTCGTGATCTATATCTATTATATTTTTTAATAAATCTTTAGGTTTTTTATTTTTATCCATAAGAATTGCAGCAGGGCTTGCTATTTTAAATAAACCACCCATGTTTGCATATACTGGAATATTGTTTTTTTCAACCTTACCACCTTTATCAAATAAACCAAATGCTTTACCAGCAAGTGCGCCAATTGCTAAAGGCGCTAATGGGCTTGCCATCATAGCTGCTAGTGGGCCTGCGCCAGCAGCAACAGTTGCGGGGGCTACTGTAGATGCAACTGCGGGAGCTACTGTAGATGCAACTGCGGGAGCCACTGTCGATGCTGCTGCGGGAGCTACTGTAGAGGCTACAGTTCCAGGAACAGTCCCAGACATCATTGTACCTGTAAGCTCAGCTGGAAGAACGGTAGGAGAAAAAGCACCACTCATTCCACCCCCTGGTCCAATATTAGCTGAAGCAAAAGGTGCAGATGTAAATGAAGATGCGGGTGCAGTAGCAGGTGCAGGTGTAGAAAATCCTTTCCATATTTCTTTTACTTTATTTTTAAAAGGGTCAAAGATATTTTCTTTAAACAAACCCTCACCTTTCTCCATACCCTCTGACATTGCTTTTTGTTTAATCATATCTGTTACAGACGCTTCTTCAGAAGCTATTGGTTGCTGTTGAGGCTTATACAATGGGCCTTGTCTTGGGTCACGCATTGCCATATCTCTTGGTTGTGCTAATTGAATAGGCATTACTTGCCTCCTCCTGTCTGAGTACTAACCTGTTGTTGAGGTGCATTACCAAGGTAACCAAAGTATCTAGAAGCAGCAGTATCAGGTGCATCTAACCGTTGTTGTTCATACGCTTGCTTAGCAGAGCCTACTTCGCCTAGCCCAGAAATACCACGTTCTATTGTCTCTTGACGATCTTTTTGTAATGCTAAAGAACGATCAGCTACTGCGCCCATCATTGCCTTTTCACCACGGGCAGAGCCAAG
>Ga0208542_1000744_pt1 | contig 14712 bp, 14 predicted proteins | sample DEB08_DNA_3_FD_185495 | JGI IMG/M metagenome (GOLD analysis project Ga0208542, IMG submission 185495) | Aqueous microbial communities from the Delaware River and Bay under freshwater to marine salinity gradient to study organic matter... | ecosystem: Environmental > Aquatic > Marine > Coastal ... | reverse complement strand
GAATAATACCATATCCTTTCTAGGTTATCTTCTGAATCGTAACCATTTTCTTCATCCATGTAGATGGATGGCCACAACAATTTCTCCGCATAAACATCTGTTATTTCCATGAAGCATTTTTCAATAACAGACACCTTTTCCTCATTATCTTCATCTTCTGGCATTTCTTCAACCCATCCAAGCCATCCTGGGAATGTTACCTTCATTTGCCTTCACAATTATTCTATCGTTTAATACCAGTATGGAGGTCAAAGATGCTATTTTTGGCTTTTATTTGAGTCCATCGTCGGCTGTTTACATTCCCAAGGAGGGAGTGGAGACCAAGAAGATGAAGGACGGGACGATCATCAAGGTGCCCAAATACATGTACCACCCGCTGACCATTGAGATCATGCCCCGCATGGACTACAAGACCATCCAGCACCCGAAGCGAAAGAAGTTTCTCTTTTCGATGCGAGAGACCAAACCCGTTCCGACTGACATTCGCAAGTACATCGAGAATCCAGAACCCGAAAAGTTGAGAGAGGCTCTGTCCATCATCCAACGACGCATCCGTCAGATGTTTGAGACGCCCGTACAGACCATGACCCTGGTTGCCTTTCGTTTCGATGGAGTTCCGTGGAAGGTCCACAGAATGCATTGGGACGAAAAGCAGGAAGTGAGTTACCGAAAGGACGGGGAATGGGTCACCACGACCATGAAGCGGCTCGGGAATCCATGGGACCTCAAGAGCAAGGTGGAGAGGGACAGAAAGAAGGCAGAACTTTTTAATATTATTAATAATTTGTTAGAAGATAAAGACAAAATCCCTTACGTGTCTAGGATGTTGATGGACCGCTTTCGGTGACGCGGAAGCACTCGAAGCGTGGGTCGAAGATGTTGGACAGCACCCGCTCGACCGTGTCCTCCCAAAACTCGTCGTCCCGACTGAAGGGGATGGTGTTCAACTTGGGCTCCTGTCCTTCACGGCGAAGGCACTCGACCAAAAAGCCTCGCTCCAGATTGAGCATCCGAAGGTAAGCCTGACACTGAGCCATCTCGTAACTGCGGACCTCGTTGAACAGCCTGCCACCCGCTCGGTTCTTGAACTCGACGAGTTCGTTGTTCTCGGTGCGTCCGTCAATGAGACCGACCACGACTACATCTGGGTGGATCTGGAGAGTGTACCTGTCCGTGGGCTTGAATGCATTCTTGCCAGTCTCGCGGCACCACTGGTCGAGCGTCGAACCTTCCTTGCGCGTCCCGTGATTCTGGAATACCTTGGTGCGTGTGGCCTCGTTGAGGAACTGCTTCTGCTCGGCAGTGAAGGCGGAAGCACGCTTGTCGTCCGAGACAGACTTGAGCACCCCACCGATGTCGCCAGTGTTCTCAGTATTGACCTTGCGCGCCTCTTCCATGATCTGCTTGGCGTTGGCATTCCCGTAGACAAAGTCGTCTTTCTTTTTCCAATCGGGTGTCCCGTGATTTCTCACATATTCCTTGAACGCATCGGGGCGGTTGCGCTTCCAGAACTTTTCAGCGGCCTCGCGGGGTGAACAGAACTTGGCACCATATCCTGCCAAATTGCCCAACTCGGATGAATTGATCTTGAGCGCAGATTGCATCTTTTGTAAGTCTATGCCCCACTCCCTTAATTGAGTCACCTGAATAATTTTTAGTTCATCGTCGTTATCAACGCGATTAAATAATCAAAGTTAATATTAATGTCAGGTCCAAGTGGGGCAATTGTCAGACTTGTTGCCGTAGGCGAACAAGACACTTTTTTGACAGGGGACCCGCAGGTAAGCTTTTTTAATAATACTTTGTATAAACGTTACACGCATTTTGCACATTTCCAACAAAGACAGATAATTCAAGGAACCCCCGTGGCAGGAGGAATATCCGTCGTGAATTTCAAGAGAGCAGGCGATCTTCTCAATTATTGTTTTTTGACCGTTGATCTGAACAACGTGTCCCAACTGATTAGCACGTGGTCGGATGTCATAGAGAGTGCCGAACTCTACATAGGTGAACAATTGGTGGACACTCAGGATTCTAATTTTTCAGAAGAACTCGCCGTGGATCTCTTTGCTGATTCCATGTCCAAGTCGTACCTGGCAAGTTTGCACGGAGGCCTGGGAAGTCAATCTTATTTTTACCCCTTCCGTTTCTTCTTCTGTGAGAAATGGGCATCAAGTCTGCCACTGATTAGTTTACAGTACAGTGACGTGAACCTGAAAATTAAATGGTCATCAAATTTAAATGCGAACTATAACATAAATTTTTACGCCAACTACATCGCCTTGGATGAAATCGAAAGAACCCATTTCGCATCCCAACCGATTGAAATGCTAATCCACCAGGTACAAAAACAAAAGGCGTCCAACACAACTTCCATGGAACTCTACTTCAACAATCCCGTCAAATTCATTTGTTCCAGTAATACAAATTCATATAATTCACTGGTGTCAGTAGGAAATCTGGTCAAGCTCCAGGTGAATGGTTCGGACATCACCGATGACAACCTCGCCATCCCCTTTTTCACAGCAGTACCGAGCTATTACCATACCGACTTTTCAGTATCCAACGCCGAGAATATGTTCTTCTATCCATTTTGCCTACATGCTTCCAGATTTCAACCTTCTGGTACTTTGAATTTTAGTAGAATTGATAGTTTTAGAATTTTATGTTCGCAACCCATAAATAGGGACATTTATGCAGTCAACTACAACATCCTGAAAATCCAAAACGGGATCGGCGGGGTCATGTATGCTAATTAATTACGAGGTGTGTGCTTGATAAATTTATCTAATTACATTAGTAATTATGTCTGGTGACATAGGTACATCAGATATTTCATTTTCTAATATAGTTACTGCTTATAATAATGTTTATACCCCTCCTTTGTCAACAACAAATATAAGTTCGAGTATTTTTAGAGGCAAAACTTTTTCAGATGATTCATCAGTACCATCGACTGGCGCTATAAGTATTGGTGTTAATTTTAAAGGTAAAACATGGGGTTCTTCAATTATTTCATCTTGGACTCTAAAGGATACAATTTCAGATCCTTATGGACTTGATGCTGGATTTGCATATGATAACGCATCCATATCTGGAGATGGCGCATGGATTTCTATAGGTTCTAGGGATATTGATTTCAACGCAAACTCTTTGGGAAACGGTAATGTATTTATGTACAGTAAAAATACAGATATAACATATTCAAAAACACAAGACATTGCAGCCGCATCTGGTGAAGATGCATTTGGATCTAGAACAAAATTATCGAGAGATGGCAACTATCTTTGTGGAATCTACGGTGTTGGTGGTGCTAGCGCAGGGTTTCAAATGTTCAAAAGAACGAATAATACATGGAACAGTATCACCAATGTTATAAATTTTGGTTATATTCCCAGGGATGTGGCTTTATCCGAAGATGGGACATATATCGTAATAAGTAATAATCATAATGTCGATGAAGTAAAAGTATACATTAAAAGTGCGGACGACACATCCGTAACACTGATGACAAATATCAATCCACCCGAAGATTCACTTTATGGGGTTCAGTCCGTTTCCATATCCGACAATGGCGAATTGCTTTGTTTTGGAACTCCTTATGTACAATCAAATACTGGAAATGTATACGTTTACACAAGAACAACATCAAGCTGGTCGACCAATCCAACCGCCGTAATTGAAGCCCCAGAACTTGGCGGATATTTCGGGTACGATGTTTCCATGTCAGGCGACGGAAATTTCATTGCAACTTCGGCACTCCTTTATGACGAGGTGTATATTTACAAAAGATCAGGGTCTTCGTGGTCTTTGTCGTCAACGATTAATGGACCATCTGGTTATGCATATGGGATTAGTGTAGCATTAAGTCAATATTCAGACTATTTAGCAGTTGGTTCATATTATGTATCTGAAATATTCACTGGCGACCATGTGTATGCATATTCTAAAGATTCCAATGATGCATGGACCTTAAAACAAACAATTGCAGGTGATACTGGTTCTGGATTCGGTTTTAATGTAGATATATCATCTGCAGGAAATTATATACTTGTTACCGCAGGAGAGTTTGCAACAGCAAACGCATATGTTTACTATGGTACCTAAAATGGAATCGGCGGGGTCATGTATGCTAATTAAATATCACCTTAGATATCAATGGGGCGAACCAATCATTCTTACAATGGAATGCTGTCTGCCATAGCCAGGAAACCCCTTCCTAGGTTTACCAACTATGCAAAAGATGCTGCCAGCCTTTCAACAATCTTTGGCAATGAATATTCGACCATCAATAAGAGAGGGAACGATTCATTGACAAACATCATCAGTGCGGATTTTAACACGCCAGAAGAGTACATCAAAGAAACCAACGTGGGTCCAATCATCACGCTCAACGGTGACAGAACCGTCACCATGATAGCAGGTGAAACCTACACCGACCTCGGTGCCACTGCGGATGGAGGCGAAACGGTTACCGTGGACACTTCCAATCTCGACAGCAATGCCGTTGGAACTTATACCGTGTCCTATTCTGCTACAGACACAGCAGGTTACACGCGGGTCGAAAACCGATTTGTCAAAGTTACACGCGGTCTTGATGGAGATGGTATTTCATCATGGGATCTAAAAAGTACACTTTCCGATCTTTTTGGATTGAACAATGGATTTGCATACCGAAGCGCATCCATATCTGGAGATGGTGCTTGGATTTCTATAGGTTCGGCTATGGATGGATATGGTAATGTATACATGTACAGCAAAAATGCAGACACAACATATTCTAAAACTCAAGTTATTATACCAACAACAGCTGGGCAAACTCGTTTTGGTGTTAAAACAAAAATATCAAGAAATGGCGACTATCTTTGTGTAGGTAAAGATAATATTTTTAGTAATTACTCAGGGTTTCAAATGTTCAAAAGAACAAACAATACATGGAACAGTATCGGCGATTTTATACAATTTGATCATAGACTCAATGGTTTATCTATATCTAATGATGGAACATATATAGCAATCGGAACTAATCAGGATGTCGATCAAGTAAAAGTATACATTAAAAGTGCAGACGATGCATCCATAACACTAATGGAAGAAATCAGTCCACCCGACGATTTACATTCTGCAATTTCGAGTATTTCTATATCCGACAATGGTGAATTACTTTGTTTTGGAACACCTTCTGTAAATTCAAATACTGGAAATGTATACGTTTACACAAGAACAACATCAAGCTGGTCGACCAATCCAACCGCCGTAATTGAAGCCCCAGAACTTGGCGATGTTTTCGGTAGATTTATGTCCATGTCAGGCGACGGAAATTTCATTGCAATTCCGGTACTACGGCGTGGTGAGGTGTATATTTACAAAAGATCAGGGTCTTCGTGGTCTTTGTCGTCCATGATTAATGGACCATCTGGTTATGATGTATTTGGAATTAGTGTAGCATTAAGTCAAAATGCAGATTATTTGGTGGTTGGTACATTGAATTTTAGTGGGCCTACAGGAGATAGGTCGTTTATTTATTCTAGAGATTCCGATGATTCTTGGATTTTAAAACAAACAATTTCAGGTGATACTGGTTCAGGGCTTAACGACGATGTACATATTTCATCCGCAGGAAATTATGTACTTGTCACAACCGTTTCGGCGAGAGCAAATGCATATGTTTTTTACGGGGCAGGCTATGACGGCCTATGGGTGCCTGGTTACACAACCGTCCCAGTGACTTTGGGAGACAAACTTCAACCAAGTGTGTCCAGTCTTACACGAGGCCAGAAGTACGTATTTGATTTTTCACAGACCCGCGGGAAGGATTTCAGCTTGTCCCTCGACGGAACTACCAAATTTACATATGGTGTGATTGAAGCAGAATCCACACTTGTTTATAGTGTACCGTCTATTTTACCTTCTAACAAATTATATTACTATTCGCCAAATACACCGGGGATTGGAGGTTCATTTTCCGTTCCTGGAACTTTGGACGATGGAGTCATTTATTTTGACGGCGATGGTAACCTAAGGGCCACTAATATCACAACACTCATCCGAGGTCAGGAGTCTACTTTCAATTTCTCCTCGGACTATGGAACAAAGATTGCTCTTTCGACGTCCTTGAACGGTACGGACCTTACCGAAGGTATTACCAGTACGGACACAACACTCGCCGTCACGCTCCCTTTGTACTATCCTTACAGTACTATTTTTCTGAAATCCCTAGATACATCGAATATAGGAAGCCCACTTTCCGTTCTCGGAACTTTGGACGATGGAGTCATTTATTTTGACGGCGATGGTAACCTAAGGGCCACTAATATCACAACACTCATCCGAGGTCAGGAGTCTACTTTCAATTTCTCCTCGGACTATGGAAACAGGGTACTCCTCGCGCTCACCGAAGACGGAGATACCTTTGAAGAAGGCGTCACCAGTAATTTGACCACCGAACTTGTCTTTACGATCCCAGGAACGTATGGAAAAAATATCATCTACGTAAAATCACCGACGACCTCGGGTATCGGAAGCCCGCTTTCTGTCACTGGTGACGTAACACCTAACCATGTATATTTTGATGCTGGTGGAACTCTACAAGTTTCGGGATTAACAACTCTCACCCGAGGTCAGGAGTCTACGTTCTATTTCTCTTCGGACTACGGAACCAGGGTACTTCTTGCGCTCACCGAAGACGGAGATACCTTTGAAGAAGGCGTCACCAGTAATTTGACCACCGAACTTGTCTTTACGATCCCAGGAACGTATGGAAAAAACATCATCTACGTAAAATCACCGACGACCTCAGGCATCGGAAGCCCACTTTCTATCATTGGTGACGTAACACCTAATCATGTATATGTTAATGCTGATGGAACTCTACAAGTTTCGGGATTAACAACTCTCACCCGAGGTCAGGAGTCTACGTTCTATTTCTCTTCGGACTATGGGACCAGTGTTGCTCTTTCTAACCTCTTAAACGGTACGGACCTTACCGAAGGTATTAGCAATACAGAAACGTCACTCACCGTCACACTCCCTTTTACATATCCTTACAGTACTATTTTTCTGAAATCGTTGGATACGCTTAATATAGGAAGTGAGATTTCTGTCAATGGTTTGTTGGAAACAAAACTCCTGGCAGGTGATCCAGCGGCAAATGAAAATTTTGGCAGATCCGCATCCATTTCGGGCGACGGTCTGACCGCTATTGTGGGGGCGCATGGTTCCGCTTACATATTTAATTACGCCAATGGTGGATGGTCACAAACAGCCAAACTCCTGGCAGGTGATTCAGCGGCAGATGACTATTTTGGACATTCCGTATCCATTTCCAATGACGGTCTGACCGCTATTGTGGGAGCAATATGGGACGACGGCGTTAATGATAACTATTCTAATTCGGGTTCTGCTTACATATTTAAATACGCCAATGGCGGATGGTCACAGACAGCCAAACTCCTGGCAGGTGATCCAGCGGCAGATGACAATTTTGGATATTCTGTATCCATTTCTGATGACGGTCTGACCGCTATTGTGGGAGCAATATGGGACGACGGCGTCAATAATAACTTTAACGGTTCGGGTTCCGCTTACATATTTAAATACGCCAATGGCGGATGGTCACAGACAGCCAAACTCCTGGCAGGTGATCCAGCGGCAAATGACTATTTTGGCTTTTCCGCATCCATTTCGGGCGACGGTCTGACCGCTATTGTGGGAGCAATATGGGAAGACGGCGTCAATAATAACTTTATCGAATCGGGTTCCGCTTACATATTTAAATACGCCAATGGCGGATGGTCACAGACAGCCAAACTCCTGGCAGGTGATCCAGCGGCAAATGACTATTTTGGCTGGGCCGTATCCATTTCCAATGACGGTCTGACCGCTATTGTGGGGGCGGTGGGTGACGACGGCGTCAATGATAACTATTCTAGTTCGGGTTCTGCTTACATATTTAAATACGCCAATGGCGGATGGTCACAGACAGCCAAACTCCTGGCAGGTGATCCAGCGGCAGATGTCAATTTTGGCTTTTCCGCATCCATTTCCAATGACGGTCTGACCGCTATTGTGGGGGCGTATGGTTCTGTTTACATATTTAAATACGCCAATGGCGGATGGACACAGACAGCCAAACTCCTGGCGAGTGATGGAGAGACACGTGACTATTTTGGACATTCCGTATCCATTTCCAATGACGGTCTGACCGCTATTGTGGGAGCATTATGGGACGACGGCGTTAATGATAACTTTACCAATTCGGGTTCTGCTTACATATTTAATTATTTATAAACTATAATAAAATGACAGCCCTATTGGTTGCCGCCGTTCTCACTCTTGTGATACTCACCCAGGTGGAGATCCATCACATCAGCAAGATTGTCGCGGGAGGTCACTCGGGACGTCCTATGACAGAAAGCGAGAGTAAATTATTTCACGAGTATAACTAAATGAGGAATGTTTTCACTGTCGGATTTGAGGCGCTGGTTGTGGGACTCGTGCTGCTCCTGCTTCTCGCCTTCACCGCCAGGCTCCCAGTGCATCCGGCGGTCGCCGTCGTGCTTGCTGGCGCCCTTACTCACGTCGCGTTTGAGTATCTCGGTCTTAACCGCTGGTGGTGTATGGTGACCTATCAGTGATGTATTGCCACGTAAGCAAAACGACAGACTATGTAGACAAAGAACCCACCCAAAAATCCAGTGATTCCCACAAGCAACCAATCGGGCATTACTAGATTTAATAGCGAATTTTGTTGCCTTCCACGCGCCATTCCTGGGTCTGACGCACCATCTCCAGTCTAGGCGCCACGATGTTCATGGCCTTGCTGTAGACGCTGAACTGCCCGTTCACATACTTCATCAGGCCGTCCAGTTTCTCGCCGAAGGTCATGTCGATCGTCCCACGCGTCCTCCAGTGGTTCCAGAACTCCTCGACCATCTCACTGCTGACCGCCACGAAGGTATCCATGCAGTCGCGGAACAACTGGTCGCGAACTGACCGCTTGTCAATGACCTGAATCTGGTGCTTCCAGTCGGCGTCACCGATCTTCCCGTCGATCGAATTGACCACCAATTTTCTCAGTTCGGACCCGGCTCGGTTGATGGTGTAGTTGTTCCTGGTGTACCAGCTCATGTTCCACGCATAACCCCTCTGCGCTTCGGCCTTGAGGCGGACGATCCCCTCGACCTTCCCGACGATCGTTCGCTCCTCTTCGTGGTCGGTGTTGATCCGCGTCAGGTTCGTCAGCATCGCGGTGGGGTCGGTCATGCAGTGCTGGTTCGGATCGTCCCCAGGCTCCCGTGGGACCGTTCCGCGCGTTTCCCTAAGCCACTGGTAGTACATTGGGTTGTGGGTACGCCCCACATGGATCTCGCCCGTCTGGTAACTGAACGTCGTGTGACACTGGGTGCACCACATCTGATCGCAGCCCTCCGTCTTGTGAATGTAGATCGAGCACTTGGGACAGGGACGTGACTCCTTCATGATCATCTTGACCGTCTCGACCATGTCCTTATTGCACTCATGCCCTTCGTCATTCTCAGTGAAGCACTCCTTACAGATGCTCTTCTTGCAGGTGCCACAGACCCACTTGCTCGTGTCCACGAAGCCGTTGCACTCCTCGAGCGGACATGGGCGGTTGTAGACCACCTTGGGTGCATCCCTTGTCCTTCTGGTAGTCTCCTCGAAAGGATACCGAGAACGCACGGCGCGACGCTTCTCCTCCCACCAGTCCCTGTACATGACCAACTCGGGGTGCTCCATCAGGTCCATCTCTATCATCTTACCCATGTAGATGTAGGCTGCCATCGCGTCGGGAGGAAGGTGGTCTGTCTTGAGTCTGTCATATTCTTGTTTCCAGTCTACCACCCAAACCCGTAGGGCGTCGCGTAGATTTTCTCTATTGAAACCTGCTAATCTCCAGTACACTTCTTTGCCGTGAGCGGCTGTCTTCGTGATCGTAAAGATGGGTCTGCGTGAACTTAGAAACCCTTTGTGATAGAACCACCTCACCTGATCGATCTCCTGCTGGGCTCGCCGCGCCATCTCCTCAGTGTAGATCTCTGGTTTGCGCAGTTTCTCGCGGTCCAGTAGGATCTTCTCGCGGTGGTTCTTGAGATCCTTGAGGCGCCAGGTCTTGCTGAAGTGCTTGATCAGAAAGTTGGGATCGAAGGGCTCCTTGCAGCCCATGCAGTGGGGCTCCATCTCCTTCGAGAGAACGTAGGTCTGGGTGCACTGGACGCATGCCGCAAAGTCGCATCCGCCACATGACACTTTGGCACGTCGGGTGCCCGTGAAGGTCTCGCAACAGATCATGCAGTCTGACATATTTCCTATGCTACTGGTAAGATGGAGCGCCTAATCTCTAAATTAAATCGCCCTCCGGTTCGGTTTAACCGTGATGGGTTCCTCAAGGCCCTGAATAAAAATTCCAAGGAGGCCATCATCGCCATGAGGGACTCGCCTCAACTGAAGAAGGCTGTCATCGTGGACGTGCTCCAGCGGTTCCATAAGATTATCAAGTCCGCCAAGTTTCCCGATGGCGTCTCCATGGTACCAAAGGGGTTCTTCCTTTATGGTGGACAGGTCATCCAGGAGGTCTTTCAGCAGACCAAGAAACTTGTGGATCCCAAGATCCGCGCCGCCATGGAGATGACCCCGAGTTCAGACTATGACGGGCAGATCATTCTCAAATTCAAGGAGCGCGAAAAGGAGAACATATCTAAGGAAACCAAACTCAAGGCGTTCCTCAAGAAGGCTATGACCAAGGCAGCGCAACCCTATGGAGCCCTGTTCAAGGTCAGCGTACGAACCAAACTTCCACACGTAATCGACGTATCGCTGCAGGATGCCAATTCGGGTTTCGATTACGCAGAGTTCCATGCGGTCAATGGATACATGGGTGATCGAAGCGGCAATGAATACACCGAGCGTGGCAGCAACCGACTTGCACAGACCAAGTGCTGCATTGAGATCCTGAAAAGTTTAGGGCTTCCTGTTTTGAACATAAAGTCCCTCTTGTACGACCAGTTGTTTGCACTGGACAGTATGCTCACTGGCAACAGTCACCGAAAGGCAGTCCGCCCAGATAAGTGTCAACAGAGGTTCATACGCATGACATTTCTCTACGATCTGATGAAGAAGTCAAAAAAGAACATCCCCAAGGACGTCCAGTTGTTGGTTAAAGAAATCGTGGAAAGAATGGACAAACCCAAGTACGCCAAATACTTTAAGCAATGCTCTGTGAAAATCCATTAATTTTCTCCACCCAGAACAAATGAAGAGAGAACTCATTAAGAACATGAGTGTTCACAAAAATGATTGGTCGTTTCAGATTATTGTGGAATGTCCCTTTTGCAAAAAGATTAATTCTTATACTACCAGAAACAATGAAAATAAACTAGTTATTGATTTTTCTATGTTTGGGTCTAAACCTTGCGATAAACGCGGCTGCATCAATTATATTTTTTCATGATCAGTAGTATGCTTCACGAAAATATCAAATCATTGGTACTAAAGGCATACGGCGATAATCTACCAGAGTGCGCCATCTGCTTGGAAAACAACTCCCGAACAGATGCCGATATATTAGACTGCGGTCACGTGTTTCATAGGACCTGTAGTGAAAAACTTAGAAAACCCTTTTGTCCTTGTTGTAGATATCCCATCGAGTTCGAAGCTGACGATGAGCCCATTCTGCCTCGTTGTTCTGCGTGTGGAATCGTTGGCCACAATCGAAGAAGTCGGAGATGTAGAAAATGGTCGCCGAGTTAAAAATATTACAATACCGTATAGGATGAGTATAATATTTGTCCCAGTCAAGTTGATGAAAAATGGTCCAACAAAACAGAAACTTTTAATAGCAATGCATGAAGAAAAAACTCCTCACATTGACAAAAAGGATTGGCTAGAATCAAAAATAAACACCAACATTCGTGCTAGAAAACTGATGACCATTGAAAACGCGTCCGAGATCGCAAAGTGGTTTCTTCAAAAGGACGGAATTTTTGAAAAAATAGGAAAAGATATAAAAAAGGAAACTGGTAAAAGATTTGTATTCAAATGCCGAAAAACAAAATTCATGTCGAGGAAAATCAATCCTTCAAAGGGGAAAGATTATATTTTATTGGAACATACTTTTTCTAGCGACGAGGGTCATTACGGAATGGTAGTTGTTGATCATAATAGAAGATCCGTGAATCTGTACGACTCTATGCGATCAAATGAAGAAGTGTTTCAGACTCCATTGAGAAGTGTATATAGTACTCCTTTTAATCTATCCGTGAATAATACTCACACTCAACCCACTGGTGGATTTTTACCAACGTTGAAAGATTACGTAGGAACACGTATTCCTATCAAAAAAAGAAAAAGTGCCAGAAATATTGCACAGTTCGATGAACTTTCACAACATCATTTTTGCTATGTAGAGTCTTTTGTAGCCATGATGAAAGACCTTGACCTAACAAACGGAGGTCCACAAGACCCAAGACTTCGACTACCGTGGATAAAGAAGGTCATATGGGGATTGATTCTAAAAAACTTGCCTTTGGCACAAAGAACTGGTCCTGAATGGAATTATCTCAATAAATATTTTAAATATTACATGAAAACTAGAGATTCAAAAAATAATTTACTTGAATTAGTAAATGAACAATATCAAATGCCACCCAATAACAATATTGTAAAATATGATATTGAAAAAATAAATCTCACAACTGATATTACTCCCAAATGGACTTATGCACAAATTATGAGATGGGCTGATGGAACACCCCCATCTGCTCGTCGTAGGTCTTCTTAGCGTGGCAGTGAGGACAGACTGCCATTAAATTATAACGTTCATTGCTTCCCCCTCTAAACAGTGGTGTAATGTGATCCACTTGGTATGTGTGATCCAATAGGTGACTGCACAATCCACAGTTCCACTTCTGTTCAGCGGCAACCTTCTTTTTCATCAGTGATCCGACCCTCCGTTTTTGCTTCACTGGCTTGACATAGGATGACACCAGTCTCCTGGCAACTTCGTAACTTATCGTGTGACCCATTGAGGTAACCACAAAGCCAGCAGGAAACCGGCTCATCTCCTTCTATTACTGAGGGAAATTCTGGAAAGTATCTTCTTCATCGTGCGAACCTGATTGATCACCCTGGCTTCCACTTCTCGCTGATTTTCTCTAATGCTTATCGCGATGCTCTCCTCGCGGTACTTGCGCAACTCGTCTGTAGGCAGTCTACGAACCTTCCAAGGTCGGGTGGTTCCTATTTCTGCATATAGACGCTTTGTGAAATTCGTGCCAGGTATAGTCAATCTTGGACATGGATCCATTAGTCCCTTTTAATATCCTTAGAATATCTTGAGACCCAAAATGGTATTATAATCCCTCGACATGTACTCATCAATACGGTCAATCCATACACTGTACCCCATAATAAAGTCATGGTTGCCATAACATTATTTTGTTCCATTTTTTCTTCATACGTTTCAAGTAACTTCCACATACTAATGTCACTTACGTAAAAAATCTTTAATTATCTTCCATGACCACCAAAATGATCCTCCGACGATAGGAACACCCAACACGACTGCCTTGGCGCCAAGTGACTTGGTGCACTCAATCAGACAAAGTGGAAGCATCGCACAACGACTCCAAGGGTAGACGATGACGCGCATGGTCTTAGTGAATATGTTGGGGTACAACTCATAGGCAGCCAGACTCATGTTGGACACCTCGGCCCACTTGAGCGCGAGATCTACATCTTCGTTCCCCTCCTCCGATGCCAAGATTGCGTAAGAAACTGCGTGATGCGCAAGTAGGATATGCCACATTCCTGGATAGACATCACGATTATTGAAAAGCAAAATGAAATCAGCTAAGAAGTAACTCTTTGAAACCATGAACCCAGGATTCCACGTGAACACGGAGGCCATGTGGAATAAATTCACAATCACATGTGTCTTCTTAGGTGAAAAATATCTCTCAAAAAAGGAATGTACGCCGATGAAAGCCGGCGCAAGCCACATCCTTATTCTATTCTACTTTTGGAGTTTTTTCTTTAATATTATTCCTCATTATAGGAGGCATCAATTTTAATGCCGCGTCGATTAAAAGCCCGACGGCCATATACCCATAATTTTGGATAGTGGTGTTCAAAAAAACAGAACTACGTTGAATGGACAGACACGGCTCGGCGATTGTGAACCAGGGAAAACAGAAACGATAGTGTGCGTAGGTGAGAGCGGTCGATGCACCCCACATACCCACAGCGATACCAATTGCTCGAAACATAGTGTATATTAATTACTAAAGGATTCTCTTTAAGTTACTCGTAGTCCATCTCATCGGACTCTTCCATTTCATCATCTTCATTCTCATTCTCATTCTCATTCTCGAAGGGATCCCACTCCTCCAACTCTTCATGAAGGACCTCGCCGTCCTCTGTGACCATCCCCATCCTGGAGGTCATATCCTCCACCATCTTGCGTTCCTCCTCGCTGAAGTCCGCATGTCGACGCTCAACCTCTTCGGGGTCTTCCACAACCTCGGCAGGAGCAGTCTTCACCTTAGCCTTGGTTGTGGTCATGGGGACAGGTTTCTCTGATGGTCCAGGTTCGACGATTGCCATTGGCTCGCTCTTGGGCTCGGCAGCCACAACCGTGGTCTCCACACTGCTCACCCGAGGACCTTCAGAGTTCTTGTGATGACCGCAGCGACC
>Ga0208542_1000743_pt1 | contig 14715 bp, 13 predicted proteins | sample DEB08_DNA_3_FD_185495 | JGI IMG/M metagenome (GOLD analysis project Ga0208542, IMG submission 185495) | Aqueous microbial communities from the Delaware River and Bay under freshwater to marine salinity gradient to study organic matter... | ecosystem: Environmental > Aquatic > Marine > Coastal ... | reverse complement strand
AAGACCTCAGTGTGCGCCTTATCGAGTAAGGCCAAGAGTAGACAAGCTCCGAGTGTTGTATAGAAAGCAAGCGCTTTCCGCCCTCCGGCTTTGTCTAATAGTTTAACTTCTTCAGTGTTCATCAAAATCGTCCGCTGTTAATCGATAAACATGAGCGAACTCTATGAGCTTTCGCTTTCTCTTAATGACTCCCTCACCTTTCGATCCATCAGGGAACTCGCCATGAGCATTCCCCTCAATGGTCGTGATATAGCCTTCATCTCCTAGTGTTGAGCTGTCATAACATAGAGTGATATGATCACCTTGAATCGAGCGCTTAGCCGCATAGACAACCACAATGTCACCAGGCAGAACTTTCTCCGGTGAGATCTTGCGAGAAGTCTGACCCCACGCTTGATAAAGGCGATAACAAGAGGGGAAGACTTTCTTTCTAATGTTGGACTTTACGCGAGTATGACACCAAGCCGCGAAAGCTCCACACCACGCAAACTGACCATTCTTAATATAGTCCGGCTCCCAACTCCAACCGATACCATGAGATGACTTAATGTAGAGATTCACGCGCTCGCTCGGATCATGAACCATCGCCTCCCATTCTGCGGCCGCTCTTGTCAATGCTTCCCTTGCATTGTCATTAAGATGAGGAGTCTCAAAGCGATTATAAGCTGCCGTTGGTAGCTCTTCAACGTCAAGCCGCGCTTGATTCAAAGACCTGTCAAGCCTTCTTATTCTATGCTCAAGATCTTCTATCTTTGTCTCTAGTTCTGCTTTAGTGGCCATATCAACTATACTCCTGAGCTTCTTCAGTGGAGTCTATCACATTAGAAGCGTTTGCTAAATAAGCGTCTTGTTTATGTTCATCGCTTGCGCTTCCATAGGTGGTCGGCTCAAGAGTACCACCGGCCGCGCTTATACCGTGAGCCGCTGTGAATGTGATGGTGTTTCCAGAGATAGACTGAATCACCAATCCTGTGATGCCATTATCATGATCACCGAGAGGCAAATAATCAACATGATCACCGGCTGTAAAGAATGAGGAATCATCAACTGAGCTCCGGCTAAAGTCATTTTGGTTTACCGTGACCGTTGTACCAGTCGGTATGGTTGCGACTGTTGCGGTAGCATTCCAAGCTACAGGACTCAAGCCTGTTGTTAGGAGTTCAAGATCACAACCTTCTCCCATAAGCTCTTGACGAATCGAGCGAATAAAGCCGATTCCATTGGTGACTCCATAGCTATCTCCATAACCTCTTAAGTGTGGTGAGCTTGCGGTGACATAGCTTCCAAGATCAAGAAGAGCGCTCTTACCTGTTCCAATACTGCCGCGCCATACTCGAAGCGGATTAGAGAGCAGGTTGAAGATTCGTTGTGAAGTTGGAAGGAACTCAGCGTAAACATCACCGGCTCCCCTTCCAAACTGATCAGAAGAAACACCGGGAAGAGTTAAGGTGATCTGTGAGCGCTCGCCACCATAGCGGCTAATCGCTTCTTGATTGTTGAAGATCACCTCTGACTTGTACTTCTCTTCAATAGGATCAAAGTCATATTCATACTTGATCTGAGTTACTATGTCTTCGTAACTATCCCAATGAGGAGGAGGATCAACAAGCCAATCTCCTTCAGCGATATTGACCACTGTGTCAGCGCTTCTTTCTGCTCCTACTGGAATCAAAGTGATAAGGCTTTGTCCTTGAGCATTCCGCTTCATCACCATACAAGCGCCAAGCAGTTTCAAGAGATCATCAATCATTGATCTCACATCAGCGCCAACACCTAAGAACTGACCGCTGACAGTGAATGGACTTGCTGAATCAATCGAGAGGAATGAATCAATATCGATGTGATTAGAGTTAAGGTTACAGCCAACGGCAAAGACATCATAAACGCTATTATAACCTTGGCCTCCCCCACTCATAAGCAGTTTAAGAATAGCAGCTCCTGGTCGCTCACTATCATAGCGACCGCCCCTTGTGATTAGTGCTCTCTCTCCATTCGACCAATCAGCAAAACTCTGATTCTCATGAATATAGTTTCGATCTAAATGAATGTAGTATCCAACATTTGTTCCGCTAAAGGTTGCAGTGCTTTGATGTGTAGCCTTGAAGACTTGCTCTTTTATGCTCTGTGATCGCCTATCATAAAAGGAGACTACAATATCAAAGCGATCTGATCCGGCGGTCGTTGGAAGTCCAAGGCTATCTTCAACCAAGAGTCTATCTTCTCGGTGTTGATAGTATGCCTTGGCTACATCTCGCAGTTGGTGAGCGCTGTTTGGTTGAATCGCACTCACAACCACATTCAAGATTAAACCTTGCGAGCGATCTTCAGCAAAAGACAACTCCTCTTCACCTTCTCCAAGATCGATTGGATACCAAAGACGGAGATGATTCTGAAGAGCCGGATTGGGAAAGTCTCCATCCCAATACTGGGCATAAGTGAAGCGATCATCAAGAGCGCTCCTCAGTGTGTCTCTTCTAGTCCATAGGGTCAGCTTTGAAGGTTTATCTGAATCACTGAGCTTTGAAACGATAAGCTGATTCTGTTCATCTAGTCTCCACTTTAACAAGCCGCCGGTATTGCCTTGAGTACTAGATGGACCGTCACTTTCAAGCGTATCGTTGATAACGTTAGGCCATTGTTTCAATCCGCTTATGGTATGCTGTTTAAGCTCCATTCGTGTCTCAATCATAACGTTCCAAGAACGCTGAGCTTGAGCAGTTGTCACGGTTCCGCTTGGCGTTGAATCCAAGGCGCAAAGATAAACATCTCTCCCGGCCGCGTTTGTGGTTGCAGAGATAGAGGTTGGATAAGCCGGATAAAGTGAGCCAATGAGTAAGCGAGGGAAGCGAGGATGAGCCACTGAAGTATAGGGATCACCATTAGAATCAAGGCCGGTTGGTAGCGATTCGTCAAAGTCTTGAACTAAAATATTAGTTCCGCTGATGATGCTCAAAGTGTTCGCTGTTAGCGTTGAGCTATCATCAATGCTCATTTCATGAACATGAGATGTACTTAGTTCAAGTTGCATCCCATATTCTAAAGTATTCCCAGCGTCATCTCCAAAGTAATGATAGCCTTCTAAAAGTCTTGTCTGATTCAAGCCTTTATCAGCGCTTACTTGATCAATCAACGCAACCATAGGAACAAGGCTTAAGCTCACTGTATCGCCTTGGTCGATTGTTGGTGTTGATTCAATGAATCCATTACACACCACCGCCCAATCGCTTAATGATCCATCCGGATATTGATGACTCATATATAGCTTGGCTCTTCTGCCTCTAAACGTGGTGATCTCTGATGTGATCTCAGGAACCTTAACACCTTCAAGATCAATCGAATGATTCTGAAGTGGGGTATTGCCGGCCCCTCTACCGGCTGGAACATTCAAGATTATAGCACTAGCCGTGCTTACTCTCACGGTTTCCGCTCCAATGTGCATAAGCCGAGGAAAGCTCAGCGTCCTTAAATCAGTATCTACCCTTATGAATGAGTCATCTCTATCTACATTAGCAGTGATCTTAGCTTTAGTAGTTATTGAGCGAGCCCCACAACGGCCAAAGATGATTCCAGGATCTTGAAGACCTTGGCGCTTATTGATTCCAAGAGTGACTTCAATTGGTTCATATTGGCCTACTCCTCCGCTTGGATCAATCGAAGCGCCAAAAGCACCAACTGAGACAATCCCTTCAACGTCAACATAATTGATCCCGGTTGCAATCGTATCAAGTAAGCCTTCTGTTCCACCTCCGCTATGATAGCGATAGATCAGCCCTCCAACTTCAAGAGCGAAGACTCTTCTTCCATTGTCGCTTGTGTAGCTCATGGTGTGACCTCTAATTGATAAACGTCATAAATATGGACCGCTATCAAGCTCAAGCTGTTGACCGTGATCTTCACATTAAGAAGATCTCCTCTATTAGCCGAGGGGATCACCAAGGGCCTTGGTGGGTCAAGGGGATCAGTTATTAAAGGATTCCCTACTTCAATCTCTCTACATCCTGTGAAGGCCCATTGATCGACCGGAACCGCTTCACCAAGTGGTGTTGATTGTGAGATTAAATAAGTTGGTGCTGTAAACTCAATCCCATAATCAAGCACTGTTCCGGTATAGCTGTTTGATCCGGTTGCTCTTACCTCTGCTTTGATGCTCACTGAGCCGGCCGAATAGTCAGCGCCATAAACCATCATCAAGGCTAAGCGCTCGCTGATCGCTGTACTCTGATAAAGGAAGTTGTACTCATAGGTCTTGTAGGTACTTCTGACTCTTGTTCCACCGTTCAACCTTGCGCCATATTGTTCGGCTCCCCAAAGTGTTGAATAGGTAGAATGTGAGACTTGATAGTGAGCTTCCCCTAAGAACTTACAGTGTGATAGCTGAGCCAAAGCGGAAGCCATTTGGCCGACTGTTCCGCCCATAACTATTTGACCATTATAGCAACCTTGCTCATTTGGCATTTGGCGAAATGAAGAGGGGATCAACATTGATTAAACTCCAATAATAGTCAAGCCGGCAACATAGCCAGAAGAGCTTGGAGGATAAGACGGTGAAGCAATACCGTTGACGTTGGCTGTTCTCTCATCAACTCCGATTCTATACATACTAAGCCCAAACTGATCAGAGATTGGAAGCTCATCTTGCATAAGATCAAGCTCAAACTCTGTCCAACCATTCGCGCTAAGAGTCAATGTATTCCCCATAAGAAGGAAGGTGAATGAGTCTCCAACTCCGAGATTTAAAACATTAATATAAGCCTTGACTGTTAAGCCACTTTCAACGGTTCCACCAAAAAGAGCCGCTGGTGAGTAGAAGGTTGGAAGATCTCCTCTACCAATGGCCCTTGGTGGAGCTCCGGCTTGAGTGATTGCTAAAGCACTTGAAGCGCTTTCAACTCCGGACCAATTGAACAAGACTCGGCCCCTTGCTCTTAGTGTGTTGATATTGGCTAAGCTCTCAACGCCAAAGCGAGCAGTCAGGGGAAGGTCAGCACCAAGTCGACTAATCCCTTGAGGGATAAACGAACCGTTCTCTGTTTCTAGCTCACCAGTCGTAAGAGGTGAAGTCAGCGCTTGCCAATTCGCTTGAACTGAAAGAATCACCGCTTCTTGACCGCTTGGCGCTTTGAGCTCCATTGTCAAAGTAGCAGAATCACCAGCATGATTGCCGGTTATGGTGATCGTTCCTTGATTAAATACGCTTGAATATCTGCTCTGATCAGTGATTGAGATAGTAGTTGTATATGTGGTTGAATCGTCCATTGTGATAGTGAACTGAGCTGTAGCGTTTGCCGCTGTTGGACAATATCCGCTTACATTGATCACAAGCGTATCATGAGCTTTGCTTAGAATAGGGATCTTCCATTCACACATTGAAACAAATGCCAAACTGTCTTGAATGAAACAAAGATCATCAAAGGCTTGACTAACTACATTATGACTTCCACCTGTTGCGAATAGATAGTTTTGAAGGTCTCCAAGTCTAGAGACTTCAGTAGTTCTTATCGTTTGAGCCGCTGTCACTCGACCGGGATCAACAAGAGTTGGTGTTGAAGTAAATGAGTTACTCATAGGTGCTCAATCTCCAAGCTCACAGGAACTCTTCTTCTTAACCTTGTAGGATAGGCGAGATCATATTCAGCAGTGATTAGACTTCCTCTCACTCTACCTTGGTCTCCGTTGTCCTCAGAGGTATAGAGGAGATCATAGGCCTCTTGAGTGCCGACTACCTGAGCAGTCCTAAGCGCTCGCCTTGAATCTCCCCAACATTGATAAAAGTTAATTCTCTCTCCCGGTCCGACCAATGGAAGAAAACGATTCGTAAAATGTCGATAGTCATCTGACTGGTCAAGGAGTGCGTCAAGATCGAATGATAGAGAACCGGTGACATATGAACCGATAAAGTTGGATACATAGCCCCCTCCAATCTTTCTTCTGCTCTGTCCTACATTCTCCACTCTGAGATGATGAGATTGATAAGGTCTTGAGGGAAGCAAGACCCCAGCGTTCTTGTGGGTTGAAGTCACTCTTGAAAAGCTGCCGCTTGTCGTTGGTGTCTCGCTCCCTGTGAATCCTAGAAGATCTCTCAAAGTCGTTGAAGTCCATGATATGTCTCCTTTGCTCGTCGGATAGAAACACCTCGTAAACCCCTCGTCTGTAACTGTCCAAGTTATATCCGTTCTCGCTTGTGCTGTGTTGTCTAACTCTTGAAGGCTAGATAGTCCGAAGTCATCAGCATCACCTTCGCTTGTGCCACGAATAAACACACTCACGTCTTGAATGTCGCTGAGAAGCAGAGGAAAATTGAAAGTCTGTGGACTTCCAACTTCATCGATACGATAAAGCACATCTGTTAATCTTAAGAGGCCCCTTGTCCAATCGTTCGGAGCAGTCACCACATAATCAGAACCAACAAGAGTCGCGCTTAGAGTTGATGATCCAAAACCAAGAGGATCATCTGTGCCGGTCTTGGTTAGGGTGAAGTCTACATCAGAAGTAAATTGCACCTTGTCATCTTCGTTTATAGTCGCTGTCCAAGTCGTACCGACACCGCTAATACTAGCACCATAAGCAAGCTGACCTTGAGCTTTGAGCGATGATGAAGACCCACGGCCATTCAAGAAAAAGAGAACGTCTTCATATATGCCTTGACCGGTTGAGAAGGTAGGCATTGAAACAGCTCCACCGCCTGACCGAGTGAAGAGTTGGTCACCGCTGAGTCCTCTCATATCCCAAGCACTAAGAAGTCCAAACTGTGGAGCAGGATTATTTAATGGCATTAGTAAGCCCTCCTTGGTGCGCCTCTTCGTCTAGTATTCTGAAGATTAGTGATCCGATCCGCAAGCGCTTGTTCAGCCGCTCTTTGTGTGTCGTATATCACAGCACCACCAAAGTTCACATTAAAGACCATTGAAGTCTCTTCTGCTCTTTCTCGCTCCGGTGCTGGTGCTGTTTGAATTGTTCCAGTAGGTGAAGCCATACCACCGCCGGCAGCTCCTCCGCCACCGCCTCCAAGAGCCTTTCCAGCAACACCGGCCGCCGCGCTTGCACCGGCAAAGAGACCGGCGGCCGCGAAGTGTCCGTTCGCTGTTGCTTGTCCACCTGGAATAAAAAGAGCCGCCGTTCCCTCGGCCAACTCCATCAAACTTTGAACGGCCGCCTGTCTACCTAGTCCGATCAACATTTGGCCTATTGCCTCATTAAAGCTCTCACCAAAGAGTAACGAAGCATAAGCCGCCTCAGCGATACCGGCTCCATATTGAGTGCTAAACTCACCTATCTTTTCTATCTGTGTATCGATGGATTGATTGATGATGTTTTGACGCTCGATAGCCTGTCTTCTGTTTAGCTCAGTGATCTCTTCTTGAGTGTGTTGATTGAGCTCAAGTTCCTTAGCATATCGAATCTCAAGAAGTCTTAGTTCTTTCTCTGTTTCATCCTTGGTGAGATTGGCTTCAAACTCTAAAGTATTATAAATCAAGTTAGCGCGATGTTCAGCTCTAGCTTTCTCTTCTTCAGCTCGCTTCTTTTCTTCATCTTGTTGAATCTGAGTTAGTTGGTTTTGATACCTCATTTCAACCATAATGAGCTTGTTATCGTTTTCTTCAGCTAAACGAATTTCTTCATCATATCTCATCTTAAGAACTTCAAGACTACTCGCTCCATTGATTCGAGCGCTTTCAATCTCTAAAGATCTGATCTGTTGAAGCTCTGCTTGAAGTTGTCTTTCTTGAGCTAGTCTCTGAGCTTCACTCCTAGCTCTCTCAACGGCCATCTGATTTCTTCGCTTCTGAGCCTCAGCTCTCCTCTTCTCAGCGGCCGCTTTCTCTATCCCTGAGATCTCCGCTTCAAGACGCTTTCTTTCAGCCGCTATAGCTTTTGATCTAACATCTTCAGCGATATCTTCAATCGCTTTAAGATCAGCAATCTTTTGTTTGCTTCCAATCGTGGCTATTTCTCTTTGAGCGTCAACGCTATCCTTTACCCCTTGAAGCTCTGCTATCCTTGCCTCATTCAAGAGCTTGGCTTCTTGGTCTGCTATCTGTTTTCTGAACTCTGGAGAGAGCTTGAGGAGATCTTCTTTCTTGGCTTCAAACTTAGCGAAGTTCTCAGCACCTTCTTGAGTTAGTTTATCGGCTTCAGCTTCCTTCTTAGCTAGCTTCTCTCTAAGTCTAGAGAGCTTTTCCATGGCGGCAGCTCTTCGACCAATAGCAAGGCCGGCTAAGTCATTAGCTTGAGCGCTTCCATATGTAACAGTAGTTTGTTTCTCAAGAAGAGAGATCTCAGCCTTCAATCCTTGAATAGATCTATCAAGAGCTTCATTCTTTTCTCTAATAGATTGCGCCATTTCAAGAGGTAGCTTGGCACTCATTGATAGTATTCTAAGCTCTTTAATCTGCTCTTGATTGAGCTTAACTTGAGCGGCCGCTAATTCTTCGATAGCACTTGTCAACTCAGCAGTGGAAGCTATGTATGCTTCACTTCTAATATTGGCTCCGCTTGTCTCATTAGCGTATTCTTTAACCGCTTCGATAAGCTCAAAGAGCGCTAATATAGCTACACCTATTGGTCCGGCCATAGCACTAAAAGACATTCCGCCTTCTTTGCTAGCTGAGATCAACTCTCCAAAACCATCAACAACACCACTAAGTGATTCACCAACTGAACCAAGCGCTTGATTAGCTTCACCGCCAAGAGTTGAAACAGCTTTACCCACTGAGCCGAAGGATTCACCAACTGCTTTTGAGCCTTCTTCTAGTGTATCAAAGCCTTTCTCTGCTTGCTCTGTATTGACAACAACATCAATCTCTATCTGTCTATTAGCCATGGTGAGCCTCCTTCATCGCTCGCTCTTGAGCTCGGTAGATTGCCTCTTCAGTGTTGGAGTGTAACACATCAACCGCTTCAAGTAGAGCACATGAAGGTGATGGATAGGTCTCTTTGATTGTTGCTAGTCCGTTCCGGTGTCTTCGGTATGCTTGAATGATTGACGCTAGCCGATTAGCTCCAGCTACTGGACAAGATCTGATCTCTAGTTCAGAGAAGCCTTCTCCACAATCTGGAGCGACTCGATAACCAGGAACATATAAACCGTGTTCATCCTCTTGAGCGAGAGGAAGCCCACGCTTAAAAGGCCCTCCGCAGTTACCACGGAGCGCTCTTAATCCTTGCTTAGCTTGGCACTGTTCACAACTCCAAGCGCGACTTCCTGAGTGACCAAGCCACACGGAAGCCGCCAAGGCTATTTTCCCTCAATGCCAAGAAGACTTATTCTTTGTATATGAAGAACTAGCTCAGAAATAGCAGTCAAGCGGTGGTTATCCGGTCTTATCATGTCTATTTGTTCAATGCTCGCCTCTTCCCCATTAATATGAGTGAGACTAGATCTGATCATTTCTATGTAGACCTTAGATAGATAGGCTTGATAGTCAGCCATTGCTATTCGCTCATCATCTGTTAGCCCATGATGCCAATGAGCTTTTTCTTTAGGATCAGTGGGAGCTTCAACCCAAAGCATTCTACCAAGTTCTGACCGAGAATAAGCACCGGCTTTGACCTCTGCCTCTTCTCTCTCTGAGGGGGAGAGCGCTTTGAGTGTGAAGCGTGTTGCGCCTTCTCCTACTTCTCCGAGGTCACCGAGGTCACCACTAGATAGATAGGCTGAACGCTGTTCTGTTGTGGCGTTTACCTCGCTGTCACAAGTGACCACAACGTTTAAAGTCTGTTTGCTAGATGTCAGGAAGTTCAAGGCCATGATTAGAGTCCTAAGGCGATCCTAAATGGAGAGTTGCCGGCGTTGTCTTCATATGCCGCAGTTGAGAAGTCTCCTGCATAGCGACTCTGCTGATAGGTCAACTGTTGTCTCACGATATCATTACCGCTCACATCATAGGCGCTTGGATCAGTGGTGAGCTGAGCCGCCGGAAGCATGATCGCACAACCTTGACCATCACCTTGAGGACCGGTTCCAACAATAACTTGGCGAACAGTGCGATTAAAGTAATCGTTCGCGATGGTCGTGTTGACTGTTGAGAGAGTCAAAGATAGCTCCACAGCAACGTCAGAAATATCCATGCCAGACATAGCCAGTATAGAGTTACTATGACCGAGAGGAGTAAGAGTGTTGGTATAGGAAAGGGAGAAGTCTTCACAGTCAACAGCGATTCGACCAAGTGCGTCTCCGCTTGTCGCGTTAGAGAGGCTTGACGGCGAGGTTGATGAGAGGACAACATAAGACCCTCGAAATAGGGGAGCTGCTCCGGTGTTGTATGCCGGCTCAATAGGTCCAACTGCTGAAGCGTGATCATCAGTAATATAAGCACATTGGAAGGTGAACTCAGCCATTAAGCGTCCATTGTCAACAGAGATGTTCATACTCTCCATGACACAACCGAAGGCTTTAGTAAGGAAGTTCACACCATCAATCCGAAATGCCACTGAGTTGTCATAGCTTCCGGTATTGGTTCGGCTTGGAGTGTACCAAGTCTGTAGACCTCTCAAAGCTGTATAACTAGAAGAGCTCAAAGCTGGAGACATTGAAACATCACCGGCTCCGGTGTCATTGTCTGTAATCGCTGAATACTCAGCGCGACCGTTGATGGTACTGCTGATCAACGTTCCAATGTCAGCCACTGCCGGAGCGCTTCCCGGTGTGTATGTGTTAGCGTCAACCGCTGTCACGCTGTCACTAAGTACGCTTGGAATCTTCGTCTTAAAGCCGGCTCCAAGTAGGAGGCCGAGATAGTTGGAAGCATAGGTGTCGGCCGCTGTTCCAATGGTCGTAAGGTCAACACGACAAACAATCTGGCCAGTACGACGACGAACGCGAGAACCACCTGAATAAACCGTGTCCGGCTCCGGTGGGACAAAGTATGAACCATCACGAGCGTCATTTCTCTCGCTTGCTACCGGCTCACCGGCGATAATGATGGGATCCCTCTCACAAGGGATTGAGATGTAAGTCAGACCGGCAGTTGAAGGAAGACCGGTACTTGCATCAAGAGAACCAAAAGAACTCTCAACAGCGATTGAAAGGGAGCGGTGAGTCACTGCCATGGTTAAGCCTCCAGGTAGAGAAGATCAAAGGGAAGGACAAGGATAAAAGCGAACCGCTCACCTTGTGCATCATTTATAGATTCTAAGCGAGCTTCAAGAGGAATCAAGCTCACGATGCCGGTAGTCGCTAGCGAGTACTGAGGCCCTTTAAGAGTGTTGATCAGATCAGAAGCGTCTTCATTGATCTGACGAGTCAGGAAGCCGGAATCATGAGGAAGATCATATCTTACTCGACAGCTTACTCGACAGCGCTTTCGACCACTAAGACCGGCCGCTCCATCATCTTGAGCAAGACCATCAAGAGCTAGCTCAAAGTACCGCGTTGAGTTCGAGCGCTCTTCAAGTGAAGGTGTATAACCACCTCCTCTATTGATTGCGACAAAACCATGATGAGAGTCAGTTTTGGGGGTGATTCCTTGAACAAGATCTTCAAGGTATGACAGCGCTGAAAAGATTCCTTGGCTCATCTGAGCTTCCTCCTTATGTCGATCTCTACAGCTCTAGCTAGTATGTCAACCTCTCGGTCACTAAGCCCAATGAACTCTCTGTCTTCATTTACATAGTAACCATATTGAGCGTGTTTTGTGAGACCTATGATAAAGCCTTCATCAGTCGCTTCCTTGACTACAAGATTATTCAGCATATTTCCGCTCAAGACTAGATCGACTTCAGCGCTGTCACCGGCTCCACCTCTTCGCCGGCTCTCTTCTTTGTATTGCTTGTATCCTTTGGCGTAATAGATAGACCTTCCGGTGCTTGATGGTCTTCCGCCTTTGGGTGCAAGACGAGCACCTCTCTTGGATACATAGAGGGGAGTTGTAGAGTAATCTTTAAAGGCGTTCTCATCTGCATCGAGTCCTTTTCCGGTTCTGATCTTGATTACTGCTACAGTATTTTGAGCAAGTTGGAGTGAGTCTTGAGCAGTCCAAAGACTCTTTGGAAGGTTAAGATTCACAGTTGCTGTCATCAGTGCCTCATTCCTCTAGCCGGAGTGAAGAAGCTATCATTTGAGCTCTTGCTATACCATCGCCAAGAAGCGCGAAAGTCAGAAGCGCTTCCACCTTTCTTCTTGAGATTCTCTTCGTCTGGGTCAATCACTCCATCACCATCAATATCAAGAGTAACTGACTCAAGAGCTTTGCCTAGCAGCTCCTCACATCTTGCTCTCATGGCGGCCGCTACATCTAACTGAAGAGCTAGCTCATAGATTCTAGCCGCTGTGCAATAAGCATGAGCGAGCTTGAAGCTCTCAGCATTAAAGACTTGATCCTCTGTAAGATCATCAGCGCTTAAAGCGTTTCTAATCTCAAGGCTGATTTCTTCAAGGCTAGCTTTGATCTGTGTTGAGAAGTCGCTTTGTCTTCTCGGTATCATGTCGGCTAGATTGGCAAAGGTAGCGACAAGCTCATCATGATCTAGTCCGGTGTCGAAAGGCTTAGGAGTCGCTTTGAGTACTCCCTTCTCAATCCGACTATGATTCTGTGAACCTTCATCAGCCGAGTAGGCTATTGAATAAGAATAATACCCACTGACTCCGGTGACGGCCGCGCTTGTTACAGTCGCATAGTACATTGAAAAAACTAAGGTGGCTGAAGTCTCAAGGTTGATCTCTCTTGGTAGAGCTTCAGCTAGGATAGCTGTAGTTCCTACTACTCTGTTAATGGTGACACTAAACCAAGTATCGCCATCAGTGACTAGATAGCCTTTAGCTTGATCACGGTTTAGAGAGTCAGCACTTGCGCTTAAGGTCAGTGTTCTCCGGTCGCTAGCTATCGCTGTCACAGATACATTAGCTCTGCTCTGTGTCATCGCTGAACTAAAGGCGAGCGCTCCACCGGTCACGGTTAAAGTTGGAGCTTCGCTTAAAGGTGCCGGTGCATTCCACTCAAAGAGATAATCTTCACCTGTTATTGCTTTTCTCATTGTCATCTCCTAGCCGCTGAGTTCGCTTTGGTTATGTCTGTTCCCTTGGCCTTGGTCAAGTCAGCGGCCTCTATAAAGCCAAGCGTGACAGGAGACCAACTATGCCGGCAGTTGTAGCCACCTCCTGAGGTTAGCACAGTCAAGCCTTGTTGATTATTTAATCTCTTCATTTGTGCTTTGCTCACCACAAGATTGATGAGCTGTTTGCAGAATGGTCTAGTGATTCCATCCATTGGCCCAGTATAAAGATAGTAGCTCATATCAGCCGCTTCAGCGGCGGCCGCTGTCACTCCTCTCCCATATTGAGAGATCCGAGTCTTTACTTCTGTTAGCTGTCTTCCCTCTGAGCGCTTCAACTTCTGTTCAAGATTGCTCATGACGATATTAGAGGGAACGTCTACCAAGAGGTCTCTTAAGCTCTCATTAATCGAGCGCTTAAAGTCAGGTAGAATAACATCATCGAAGACGCTAGCGGCCGCTGTTGCTTGAATGCTGTCAAGTTGTGGCGTGATCTGATTAAACCCAAAGTCGGGTTGAACCGCTTTCATCGCTCGCTCGGCCGCTTCTCTAATCGCGTCTTGCTGTTCGATGAACTCATCAACTGCAAGTCCAAGCCCCCCTTGGAGGATGAACTCAAGAAGCTGTTCATCATTAAGATTAAGAAGAGTCAGAGGATTAGCCGCTTGAACTGCCGCTCCTACTGTCTCTAATAGTTGTGCTCTCGCCTTGGTCAATGCCTTGGCGAAAGCTCTCTCTGCTGATACTTCAGCTTTGAGTTGATCACGTCTTGCTCTTGTCAATGTGGCTAACGGCCCCGACTGACTCTTAGCCTGTCGGGTGAGGTCTGCTATCGCTTCCTCATCAGCGTCATTCTCCGCGAGGAGGTGAGGAACCGCGCCACACTGACAGATCATTATAGGCAGTCAGTGATGATACGGCCAAGAGTAGAGTCAACCTTGTGGAACACTCCAACCTCTTCAGCGTAGACATAGCGACGGGTCTTATCTAGAGAGTCATATTGACCAGCAACCATATCAGTATAGCTAAGGTTAAGAGCTGCCACAGGCATTCCCTTGACGTTGCCTGACTTCTGAACAATTGCGTCAGATCCCTTAAGGATACCCATGAAGAGACTGTCACCGGTCCAAATGTAAGACTCTGAAGAAGCAGCTCCTGGAATCGCTGTGTCTTGGCGAGCTTGACCCACAAAGATATTAGGGATTCCGAGAACGTCACGAAGTACTTCAAGAACTACTCCGTCGTTGAGAACTCGGTCACCACTTGCAACACCGAAGCCGGGAGTTCCAACACTGATCACACCGCGAACCTCAGCATTTCTAGCAAGCTCACGGAAGAGTTGACGGCCCATGACAAGAGTATCTGGGTTGATACCATGAGCGGCCTCAAATACGGTGTCCTTAAGCTCATGAAGGTACTCTAGAGGAGTAGCTCCGGAAGCATTGAACTTACCGCCGAACTCAGATGTAGAACTAGCATTGTTGAAGTTGCTAGTACCGAAGAGGAGGTCAGCTGCGCGCTTCTCTCGACCGAGCTTGATAACTCGCGCGACCTTCTTAGCGATACGCTCTTCTTCTGAACCGGGATACTGAGAATCAAAAATATCCTCCATCGCGATAGAATCAGAAGCACCATAGATTTTAGCCATGAAGGTCTGTGAGCTACGGTCGAAGCCACCGATAGAAGCGCGACTTGAACCGGGAGCTCTCTCAAGATCGAGACCTG
>Ga0208542_1000741_pt1 | contig 14718 bp, 29 predicted proteins | sample DEB08_DNA_3_FD_185495 | JGI IMG/M metagenome (GOLD analysis project Ga0208542, IMG submission 185495) | Aqueous microbial communities from the Delaware River and Bay under freshwater to marine salinity gradient to study organic matter... | ecosystem: Environmental > Aquatic > Marine > Coastal ... | reverse complement strand
GCAGACATTCACCAAGTCGCAGCGCGGGACGATCACCGTCGATAATGATTTGTCGCTGGATTTATCCGTCACCAATAACTGGAAGTGTACCCCGACCGGCACCGGCACACTGACGTTCACGAACCACACCGCCGGGCAGAGTGGCAACATCTTGCTCGACAACAGCGGTGGCTATTCGATCAGCCTCGCGGCCACGACCAAGGGCGATGCCAATCTGGCGACGACGATCAGCACTGCTGGCGTCTATTGGCTCTCATACTACGACGACGGCACGAACGCCTATGTCGTCACAAGCGCGGTGTTCGCCTGATGTCGATCATTCAGGGCACGTCTAAGGCAGCGGGTGGCTTTTATACCATCGACCAGTCAGCGCGGTTCAATGACAACGACAGTTCGTACCTGAGCAAGACTTTTGCTAGCGGCAGCACCGTTACTCAGTACACTATAAGTTGCTGGGTTAAACTTGGCAATTACGCCTCTCTGCTCGGTGGAAACGAGCCAGTTCTATTTGATGCTGGCAACAACTACGAGACTTTACGCTTTGATGGCACATCTAGGGCTAATCCAGATGCTATTGCATTCGAGGCAATCACCAACTGCGTTGTTTACACCAGCGCCAAACACAGAGACGTGGGAGCGTGGTATCATATTGTCGCAGTCCTCGACAGCCCCAACGCCACTCAGACAGATCGAATCCGCATTTATGTTAACGGGGAGCGGCAATCAGTAAATCTGCAATCTGGAAAGTCATGGCCGACGCAAAACCAAACCACTAACCGTGCTGGCGGCGCTTTCACACATGCTATAGGGGCAAATGCAAGTGGTAGTGCATCCACGCTCTTTGACGGGTATATAGCAGAGTACAACTGCTTGTTTGGTCAAGCTTTAGACCCAACTGAGTTTGGTGAAACAGACGCCACTACCGGACAGTGGATACCGAAAGCATTTGCTGGGTCGTTTAGCAACAGCAACGACTTCTATTTTGATTTTTCAAACAGCAGTAGTTTTGGCGAAGATCAATCCGGCAACGGCAACGACTGGACCAGCAACGGCTTGACCAGCACGGATCAGGTGCCAGACAGCCCTAGTGACAGTTACGCAACTTGGAATGTAAACGCGCAAGCATCCACTATAGTGTCAACTGTTAGCGACGGCAACCTCACTGCTGTTGGTTCAGACTCGTTCTATGCTTCACTAATCGCAGCCACTTTCCCGTTAACTAGCGGCAAATGGTATTGGGAATGCACACAAAGCGGTGCACAGCAATGTCGTGTTGGCGTAGTTGCTGATTCATTTACCGCCACCACCGTAGGCATTTCATTGGGTGGGCGGGCAAATGAATGGGCATATCGTGGCAATACTGGGCAGAAAGCTAATGCTGGAATTAACAGTGCATACGGCAGCACCTACACCGCTGGCGACATTATCGGCGTCGCAGTAGATGTAGATGCAGGAAAAATCTGGTTTGCCAAAAACGGCACGTGGCAAAACTCCGGTGATCCTGCTGCTGGTACAGGCGAAGCATTCAGCAATCTGTCTGGCACAATCGTTCCAGCGATTGAAGGATACAATGGCAGCGGCTTTGTCCTAAATGCTGGACAATTTGCTTTCAGCTATTCTGCTCCAACTGGCTTTAACGCCGGTTTGAAAACCAGTCTCCTCCTCGACCCGGCCATTGCCCTGCCCACCGACCATTTCCGGACCGTGCTGGACACTGGCGCGAACATCAAGACAACGGCAGAGGCGCTATATACTGACCAGTTTGAGTGGATTAAGGATCGTGCCAACAGCAACAACCACCAGCTAATCGACAGCTTGCGTGGCACCTCTGCCGTAATCTGGTCCAACGGGTCAACAGCAGAAACAACTTATTCTACGCCTTCAGGCAATAGCGTTGGATGGGTTTGGAAACAAAATGGTACAGGCAGCGCGAATAACGACGGCAGCATTAGCAGCACAGTTGCCGCGAACAGCACATCAGGATTCAGCGCGGTAACTTACACTGGCAGCGGCGTGGCTAACGACACAGTAGGTCATGGGCTAGGCATTACACCTTCTATGGTCATGTGTTTTTGCCTTGATAGCACAGCGAACGGTATTCGTGTTTTTCATAAGGATTTAACTGCCGGACAATCACTGTATCTAAACTATACGCTTGCCGCAGGTGCTGAAGGTGATCGTATCGCATCACCGACCAGCACAACCTTCACGGTGACTGGTACAGCAGCCAACAAAGTTAACGGCAGCGGCGGCAATTATCTTGCTTATTGTTTCGCAGAAATTGAAAATTATTCTAATTTTAATAGCTATACAGGCAACGGATCGACTGACGGCCGTTTCGTGTACTGCGGATTTCGCCCAGCTTTTGTCATGCTAAAAAGTAGTAGTCAAATTTCTTCTTGGTATATATTCGATTCAGTTCGTGGTCCTTACAACCAAAACAATAATTTTCTAGAGGGAGAGCAGTCTTCCGCTGAACGTACAGATCGTGCCATTGACTTTTTGTCTAATGGTTTCAAATTGCGGACAAGTACTGATCCAAACGCCACTGAAACTTGGGTTTATGCCGCTTTTGCTGAATCCCCGTTCCGATATGCCAGCGCCCGATAACAGGAGCAAGACATGACGACCATCTACAAATGCTGCCACGGGAAGACCATCCGACCGGGCAAGGCTTGGACCGACGAACACGGCGTGACGCATCCGGCAAGCTGGCACACATGGAGCGCCGTTGAAAAAGCCGCGCACGGCATTGTCGAGATCGTGCAGCAGCCCGCACCCGACAGCCGGTTGTACAACTGGGCGTACAATGAGGACGGCAGCGTCAGCAGCACGGCGAAGCCGCTGAACGACACGCCGATGGTGGACGAGGCTGGCATCCCGGTCATCGACCCGATCACGCTGAAGCAGCTTTCGACGCCGGGCGTCAAATCAACGCTGATCGCGGAGGTCAAGGCGCAGCAGGGGGCGCTTCTCGCGCAGAGCGACTGGGCAATCGTGCGGAAGGCCGACACCGGCATCGACGTGCCTGCCAACGTGCAGCAATGGCGCAATGAGATCAGGCTCGCCGCCTCACTGATGGAAGACGCCATCTCGCAGGCCGCTGACATCGACGCCATCGACGCGCTATTCCTGCGCTACACCAGCAACCCGGACGGCAGCGTGACTAAGAGTGGCATGTTGTACGATTGGCCTGAACTCTCCGCGTAAGGGGTACGACGATGACCGAGGAAATGAAACAAGCGGCTGACGTTAGCGCCGCTGCTGTCGGCGCGATGACGGTCTTCGATTGGATCAGCCCTGTCGCGGGCATCTTCACGATTGTCTGGCTCGCGCTCCGCATATGGGAGACTGACACGATTCAGGATTTGCGCGGACGATGGACAAAATAATTGAAGTCCTCCGCATCATCGACAGCCCGTTCAAGCTCGCGGCGGTCGTCGTCCTCGCACTGCTCGGCGGAATTGGTTATCTCGGCTATCATCTGCGCGACGACATTGGCGCTGCTTTGCGCGAGCATCCGGTTCTAAAATCACAGAGCGAGATCGTCGGCACGGCAAAGGCGCTGCTGCGCGACACGACAGCGGTCGCAATCGTCGTGCACGAGATACATATCGCGCGGAACGAGCGCATCACGCGGCTGGCGCTGGCGAGGGATGGCAGCCAGTCCGGCGAACTGAACGGCTACACCGTCTCGCTATTCAACGACGGCCGCAACGCGCGCAACAAGGCGACCATCGCGATGCTGCGTGGCGAAGCGTACTGCGCGCCGTTCAAATCGAGCAGCAAGGCCGGGCGCTACATGAATTATCACCGCGTCAAGTATTTGTGCCGCGCACCGATTGGCCCCGTCGGGCGGATGCACGGCTATGTCGCGGTCGGCTTCACCGAGGAGCCGTCCGACCTTGCGTCAACGAAGGCCCGCATCCTAATCGCAACGAGGGAGATGTGCAGATGATACCGATCACGCTAGGCGAGGGCATCCTGCTGACAGTGCTAATCATCACCCTGATCGCGGTGATGAAGCGATGATACCGATACTCAGCGCGATCCTGCCCATAGTCGGCGGCGTCATCGACAAGGTTGTGCCGGATAACAACGCTGCCGCAAAGGCGAAGGCGGAACTGGAAAAGACGCTGGCCGACGCCGCGATGAAGGGTCAGCTCGGGCAACTTGAAATCAACAAAATCGAGGCGGGCAATCGCTCGCTGTGGGTCAGCGGCTGGCGTCCCAGCGTGGGGTGGTGCTGCTCGCTTGCGATGCTCTTCCATTTCATCGTCGCCCCCGTCGTGCAGTGGGCGGGCGCGCTATGGGGCTTCCACCTACCGGTCCCGGCATTCGATATGGATTCGCTGCTTTACATTCTCGGCGCGCTGCTCGGCATCGGCGGGCTCCGCACATACGAGAAGCAGAAAGGGTTGACGAAATAATGGCAACGAAATCAAAAGGTATCGGCGTTGTCGCATGGAAGCCGCTGCGGCATATGCACGCGACGAGTATCGGCGATGGCCCAAATTCCAAGCCGAAGAATAAGCGCAAACGGGCGTCTTGGAAAAAGTACCGAGGACAAGGGCGATGAACACCGCTGATCTGATGCGCGAACTGAAGGCAGACGAGGGCGAGGTTCTATCCGTCTATATTTGCCCGGCGAAATACAAGACGTGCGGCGTCGGGCATAAGCTGCTGCCGACCGATCCAGAATATGATTGGCCGGAAGACACATCGATCACGCAGGATCGGAGCGACGAGCTTCTCGCGCGCGACATTGCAACCGCGCTCGCAGATTGCCAGTGGTCGCTGGAGAATTGGGACGACCTGCCGGACGAGGTGCAGCTAATCTGCGCGAACATGATGTTCAATCTCGGCCGCACGAGATTCCAGAAGTTCGTGCGCTTCCGCGCTGCCGTGGTCGAGGGCGATTGGGCTGCGGCGGCAGATGAGATGCGGGGCAGCTTGTGGGCGAGTCAGGTTCCAAACCGCGCTTCGCGTCTCATCAGTCGCATGCGCGACCTTGCGGTATAATGCACCACAAGCAGCAGGTCGGCGTCCTCTGTGAAGCCATCCTGCGCGAGCATCTCATCAGAAATAACTACTTCGTTTTTACGCCCATCGGGCAGCAGGGACCGGCTGACCTGATCGCCATCGACAGCCAGACCGGAGAGGTAGTTCTGTTCGACTCGAAGGCAGATCGCAAGCGGATCAATCCCGGCAGGAAGAACCCGGATCGCATTCATCGCAAGAGGACCGCGCTGCAAAAAAAGATGGGCGTCCGCCTCGCCTATGTAGACGAGGAGAAACGCACCATCTGGATCACGCCGCCGTTGGATTAGGTCTCTATCAGTAAGCTGCGGCAATGCCGCCAAAGCACTCTTTAGCTTTGCAGGGGTCGCAGATACGCATCGCTGGATCGCGCGGTGTGTAGCTGCCGCACCGCAAGCACGGCTTGGTCGGCTTCATTGGCTTCTTACGCATTGATGATTCTGATACCTTCGCACTGCGCCCGATGCGATTACGCAGCCCCAGCAGCGCGCCTTTTGTGATGCCGTATTTGGCGGCGACCTCGCTGGCGCTATGCCCATCGTCCATCAGGTCACACATCTCGTGTGCCTGGCTCAAAGTATATTTTTTTAGTCCCGACATTAGTTTCCGATCAAAAAAAAGGCGCACAGCGATTTTTGCCATGCGCCCTAGGAGAGACAGGGAGAACGGCTAGAATATATAACTAGTCGTCAATCAACACAATAGCGCGTTGTCTGCCGCGCAGCCGCTTGATCCATCCGCGTTCTTCGAGGGCATCGAGATATTCATGTATCCTGCCGCGTGAGCTGATGTTTATGCCCGCACACATTTCGGAGAAAGTCGGCGCGCAATCATTCTCCCGCATAAATTCGCCGATGAATTGCAGCAACGCTTTCTGTTTAGGGGTCGGCGGGAATTTAAGCATCGTGATATTCCTTGATGCGAAGCGTCTTGCCGCGCGTAGATGGACGCGCCTTTACAACATATTCTTTTGACGCTGGGGTCATCGGCCAAGTCAGGCGGGCTATAGCGCGATCTCCGTGCATAGCGTATGCCGTTTCGTGCAGCCCCATATGATCCATGATCATTGTTTGAAGCGATTGTATCTTTTCATCGATTTCTTTTTTCTTGCGCCGCAAAGAAAGCATCTCAATCGCCATCTCGTTGATATCTCCCTCAAGCACTAGCTCCGGCAAGTCGCTTTCTGGTTTGGCAAATATCGAAGCGGCATCGTTGGGCGTCATCGCTGCGTACCAATCGGTGACACCGTCTGTTTTGAAGAGATCGATGCGACTTTGAAAGTCCGTCACTTCCGCCCTGATTTTTGCTTGCATGGCGGCGTCAGTAGCGCCCACAAAAATCCTTAACTCCGTTCCTCGAAAAAGTGTGAAGATCGCATGCCATTTATATCCGCCGCATATTTGCAGCCCCTGGCATTGGATCGGGCCGCGATAGGGCGCTGGCTGGTCATCGGGCGGCGCGCCGGTCAACTTTGCCTCTGCGACACCAGGGCCATCTAGCGTGACGCTTTCGGCATTATAGCAATAGATTCCAGCGTCCTTGTCGGTCGTCAAAACGCGCCCATCGCCGTAGAGGATGCCGTCGAGAGAGCCTTGCAGGGAAATTTCGGACGACTCTATGCGCTCGGTGATTTCCAAATCAGCCTCCAGCCCGAGTCGTTCCGCGCCAGTTTTGAGAATGTAGCCCTCCAAAGCGTTGCCATGCTTCGCGGCCTCATTTCCGGTGAACACGTTATGATCATCGGTGAATTTCACGCCCAGTGCGCGCATTGATTTTTTCAATTCATCATTCGGCGACGACCAGGGGCTCAAGCCGAATAATGCTGGCAACCTGCTGCACGACATGACCGCGTCATCTGTCAGCTTGCCGATATATTTTTTCACTTCCATTATTGCATCATCTCCTCTCGCGTTACGTTGCGGATCGTCGACCCGTCTTCAAACATGACATCGTAGCGCGGGTGCTGCTCATATGTGCGCGCGATAATAATGCCGGGTTTTTGTGATACTTGACCATCGCGAACGACCGTCACGCTGACATTTTGTAAAAGCTGGTGCGTCATGGCAGCATCACCAGCGCGATGAATGTCAGGGCAAAAATCGCGACCACAAAAATCGCATCGGCAATCATTCTCCACATCCTAATATCCGTTCCTATGCTTGGAATAGCAGTCAATGCTGCTTTCTAATTCCGGCAGATCGACCGCCACGATCGTTAAGTTAAAGTCGCAGTTTCCGTTTTTGTCGGTTGGGTTTGCCAGCCATTGCCCTATGCGGCGGTCAAATTTGATGTGCCAGCCCGCATGTTTGCTCTTGATGCTTGCGAGTATGTTTTTCATTGTGCGGCCTCCCATTGTGCGCCGGACGCAATGTGCGCCGCGACGATTTGCCGGATGTCGCCCGGCATGAAACAATACCAGCGCGGCGAGGGAATAGATTTTCATCGTGCGGCCTCCACAACGTATTGCCCCAAATCCTCGCCGATACGGTGCCCCGTGTCAGCGTGGTAATTTGTGGCAAGCTCCGCCATCAATTCCGAAAGCTCCCGGCACATTTCGTCGGGCTCCTCGCAATCAAGCGCGACCCATAAGCGTTCGTAAATATAGAGCGTATCGACGCGGGACAGCTTTGCGCGGGTCATCGTGCGTCCCTCTTTTCGATTGTGTAGTCCCCGGGATGCGTGCCGGTTATCACGTGGGTTTCGTCCCACGACCAGATTTCTCTGGTGTCGCGGGGTTCTAATCCGCCAAACGTAGGCAGTCCGGACATTTCCCGGTCGTCGAATGCGCCGCGCTGCATGGCGTCTAGGAGTTCTTGCAGGTTTTTGGCTGTGGTGCGGAGTTTCATTGTGCGGCCTCGCTATACGTTGGCGCGAGCGCAGCCAGTTCTGCCGCGCTGCGTATGTCGAGGGCTGTCCCCTCGTCGCACACCATGTAGATTTTGGGAAATCCGCCAAGGTTCAACAGGTAGCCGCCGTCCCTATGATGGCGGGCCATAGCGGCGTCCAAGCTGTCAAAGGTCTTCATCGTGCGGCCCCCCGTTCCGCGCGAAGAACGCCGCGCACATAATAGCGGCGCTCGCCATTTGGGCCTATGTGCAATTCCCGTCCCTTATAGCGTGGCGAAAAGCGCATGTCGGGCACTCCGTCGGCGCGCTTGGGGCGGTACTCGTTCCACAAGGCAATCCAGCCGTTGCGGCGGGGGCTGCGGATGGTGCGAACGTAAGCATGGCGGATCATCGTGCGGCCTCCGCTTCATTAATCTGCGCGTTGATTGCCGTTTCGATCCGTGCGACGAGTTCGCCATAAGCGACGATGCATGCAACGCGGTTATATGTAGCGTCCGGCATAGGCCCGCAATCAGCGTAGAATTGATCACCTCTCCGCGTGTCGCAATTCTGGCAAAGCTCGTGGGCCTTGTGCGAGTAAAGAACCCATTCGCTGCCGTTTGCGCTTTCGTGCGCCATATCAAGCGCGGCGTCGCAATCGCCGCCACATTCGCGGATGATTTCTCCGGCCACGTCGGCGGCGTATTGGTTGAGGGTATAGTCGTTTATGGTCATTTTTTCTCTCCGTGATATTGCCGAGAGCCAAAGCCCCCGGCGGGTTAGATCCTTAATCAGCGCGGGTCATTATTGCGGCTACCCAATCGGTCATCAGGTCGAGTTGCAGGTAATCGAGCTCTCCGCATGTCTCGGTATCAACGAATTCCCGAAGCGCGTCCCAATCCTCAAGCCCTTTGGCTTTGGAAGCGATCTCGCGGGCCGTCTTCATGCTGGCTGTGTTCATGTCTGTTCTCCTCGGTGGATGCCGAGAGCCAAAGCCCCCGGCGGGTTGATTAGGCGGCAATCCCAGCGCGCTTACGCTCTAAAGCCGTCACTGCTGTTGCGCCGTCTTCTGCGGCGCGCTTAATTGCGTAATCCAAGTCCCAGCGCGTGAAGCGCACGCGCCCCGTTGCGTAGTCCGCAATCTTCTTTGCGTGGTAGCTGGTGTGCCGACCGCCGATCATCTCGCACCCCGCCGCCCAAGCACCGTTGGGCAAGCCAAAATCAGTTGGAAGATTGGCGACAACCCCGTTTGGGTTAAAGGCGTGGAACCGGGCGGCGTCAGCCTTGTTCAGCCCAGCGTCACTGGTGGCGGTGTTGAAGATGTAGTCGGCTGTATGCTTGCGTGCCATCGTCTCTCTCCTCAGTTGATGCCGGGAGCCGAAGCCCCCGGTGGGTTTCGATCAGAAATTGTAATCGTAAAAGCGCCGCGCGCGGTCTTCGGAGAGCTTCGTGCCCTTCGACCGCCAGCCGTTCTTCGTGAGGCGCGCGGTGATCGTGTAGTCGGGCTCGATCTTGTCGAACAACCACGTCTGATCGGACTGGTTCGAACAGTGCCCGAGGAAGCTGCCGACGTGGAACTCCGGCTTGAACTCGGGATCGCGCTTGCAGTTGACGTGAGCGAGGGTGACCGTCTTAGCGGTGCGCTTGACGACGACCCACACCGCGCTGTCGCTGTAGCCGTGGCTGGTGAAGTAGGTCTGGTCGGCGGGGAGGTTCTTTACGTTCGTGTACATGTCGTTCTCCGTGTTTCGGTTTGTTCCGTTTACATATGGACAGTACCCGCTTATCGATGGGGATGTAAAGTCCCCAAGAGGAAAAAATGCAAATTATCGCAAAAAAATTGTATCTGTCCGAAGATGTCGTTAAGGCGTTGATTTCTAAAGCGGAAATCGAGCGACTAAGCATGTCTGCGATGGCGGATAAGGTGTTGCGGCGGGCGCTCCGCGTGAAAAGGGCGGAAAAATGAGCGGTCGCCGCTCTCGAAACAAGGGCGCGGGATATGAGCGCGAAATCGTCGCAGCGCATATCGAACGCGGGATTGACGCCAAAAAAACGCCGCTCTCCGGCGCGCTGCGGGACTATCCAGGTGACGTGCAGATAGCGGGCATAATTGGGGAATGCAAGCGCACGAAGCGCAAGCGCACATCTCTATATGAGGCGCTGGCGCAGGGTAACGATGCGGCCGACGTGCTATTCGTTCGCGACGACATGAAAAGCACGCTTGTGGTCATGCACCTAGAATTTTGGTTCCAGCTGCTGAATTGGGCTGGCATACCGCAAAAGTTTCCGGCGAGACCGGGAGGCGAGATCGGCGCTTCCGATCAATCTGAAGGAGAAGCGTAATGCTTGAATTTTTGACAGGCGGCGGAACCGCCGAATATCTGACATGGGGATCGCAGGATGACTCGTTTAAGGTCGATGGATCGGCTTGCGCGTTGTCGAAGATTTTGATTGATCCGAATTCCATTCGAACCGGATTCGGAAAGATCGAGAAGGGCGTTGCGCCAGATTGGGTCTGGGCGGAAATTCCGGGCAGCAAAATCCAGCAGCCTTCCCCGGATCATAAGCCCGCGTTTTCGGTCATGACCTATGTCACGGCTAAGTATGGCGCGCCCATCGACGGGCAGCGAGAGTGGCAGAGTAATAGCCGAGCCGCGCGCGAAGCCATCAAGGCGATCTGGGAGGCTGTGCATAAGGGTGCGGCAGAGAACCCCGGCAAGTGGGCCGTGATCGCGATCAACGGCAGCAGCCCGATGCAGGTCGGACCTGCGCGCATCAATGTGCCTAGCATGACGCTCGAAGGCTGGGCCAATGCTCCGGCATCCGTGGACGCCGTCCCGGCGATGCCTCCTTTGCCGGTCGCACCGGAACCTACGGCCGCTTCTGCTGATATCTTCTAGCGCGCGGCGACATGGAGAACCTCGATAATCACATCGAGGCGATTGCGGAGTTCTTTTGGGGAAAAGCGACACGCGCGACCCCAGAAGAACTCCGATTCGGCTCGCATCAAAGCAAGTCGCTCGACCGCAATAACAAAAGATTTTTCGACCACGAAAGCGGCAAGGGCGGCGGTGTAATAACGCTAATACAGGAGAATATAACCGACGGTTATGCGCCGGGAGCGGTGCAGAAATTTCTGAACGACTTTTTCGGCGAGCAAATCGAATACACGCCCAGGCATGAGGACATGACTATGCTTCGGCGTCCAGACGAGCCGCAGAAAATCGTCGCGAGCTATCAATACGAACGGCAAGACGGCAGCGTTGCCTATATCGTGCACCGCATGGGGCCGCGCAAAACATTTTGGCAGCAGCTACCAGACGGGCGCAAGCCGAAGGACGACCCCAACTTCAAGCCGTTGCCGTTCCATCTTCCGCGCATTGTGTCTAATGCCGATGCGCCGGTATTTATCGTCGAAGGCGAAAAAGATGTACTAACGCTTGAGGCGCACGGTTTAGTCGCGACCTGTAATCATGGCGGGGCTGGAGCGTGGAACGAGACACACGCAGAATGGCTCGCCGGACGGCGCGTTGTGATACTGCCGGACAATGACGACCCCGGACGCGAACATGGCAACAAGGTCGCCGCGTCACTGCTAAATAAGGCGGCCGCGATCAAATTAGTCGAACTCGCCGGATTGGAGGAAAAAGGCGATGTGACTGATTGGCTGCAAGCGCATAGCATCGATGATCTGAAGCGCATCGTGCAAGCCACAGCCCCGTTGCAGCGTGTATCGACTCCGCTTCCGGTCATGTCGATGCAGGAAGTCATGTCGATGCAGCCGGTACAATGGCTGATCCAGGACCTGATACCGGAGGGCTCGCTCTCCATGATTTATGGCGCTTCAGGCAGCGGCAAGACTTTCCTGATTCTGTCGATGCTGTGCGCCATCGCGCATGGGCAAGACTGGTTCAATAAGGCGGCGCAGCAAGGATGTTGCGTGCTGGTCGCCGGAGAAGGTGTCGGCGGGTTGCGAAAGCGACTGCTGGCCTATCACAAGGCGCATAATTTAGAGCCAAACGCGCCGCTGCTGATAGTACCGCGCGCTGTGAACCTAATGCAGGAAGATGATGTCGATGAACTGATTGAAGCCATCGATATCATGCGCGGCGATATGCCGGTCAAAATGATCGTTTTTGACACGCTGGCGCGATCCATGCAGGGCGATGCAGACGAAAATTCTGCACAAGCTGTCGGGCAAGCCATCGCGCAAATGGACCGCGTGAAAGAGCACTTTAAGGCCGCTGTAGTGCCGATACATCATACCGGCAAGGATGGTGACAGGGCACGCGGAGGACGCGGCTCCTCGGCCCTCATAGGGGCGCTGGATGCGTCGATATTTGTCGCCAGGCATGAAGGCGATCTGATCGAGATGGACGTGCAGAAGCAGAAGGATGGCGAGCAAATCCATCCGCTTTGGTTCCGGTCCAAAAAGATCACATTCCAGGCGGAATGGTGGAGCGATGTCGAGGACAGCATCGTGCTAGAGATGTGCGATGAGAAGCCAGCTAAAGCCAAAAGCAGCAGTATTTCTGCGGCGCAAAAACGAGTGCTTGACGCGCTAACGGAAGCCCTGATCAGACATGGCCGCCCGGCGGCTATTGAGGGCGTGAACTGGCATTGCGTAACCGAAGATGAGTGGCGCGCCGTTGCGCTGGACATGACCATTTCGCAATCCGGTGCCGATGCTGACAGAAAGGCGTTCGCTCGTGCCGCACAATCCTTAGTTGAGAAAGGCATCGTCGAAAAGAGGCGAAATTATGTCTGGAACGTCGAAATGGCGATGAAAAACCGTAATCAGGTCGTAGAAGTGTGAGCGGACACACGCTGGACAGAATTAGGCTATTTCTGGACATCATGGGAAAATGACAATGCAGGAAAAACAAGCACTTAACGGCAACCGGACAAAGCGCCGGACACGATCTGGACAAAAAACCGCGCAAAACGCGGGACGGACGGACATGGACAGATATATATATCTGTCCTGTCCGTCCGACGATGCGTCCGTAGCGATACAACGATTAGATTTAGTTGCATTTGAGATGGAGACCATCTGGGGTGAGTCCATGCTCGATCTGGTCCCGGATGATTGGCGGCAGAAATTTGAGGCGCAGCGAGACCGACTCAACGCGCTCATTGAAAGCAATGATGATGCGCCGTCCATCGCTGCTGCTGCGAATTCCATGTATCGTGGCTGGCTGAAAATCGACGCGCTGATAAGGGAGCGCGGCATTCGACCCAGCGGCGAGGCTGTCTGGATCGTCAATCGGCCTGGGCGCGGGAAATGCGCGATATTCAACTCCGGCGCATCCATCTCATATTTGCCGAGCGATCTGCCGCGATTTCACATCGACGAGATTGTGAAGCTGATTCCTGATTCGCTTTTCCGCGTTAAGGAATTATGGCCGGACGCTGAGGTCACCGATGCTAGAATGAAGCAGGAGCTTGACGATGAAATACCCTTCTGACCAATGCCCCGTCTGCAAGGACACCGGGATGATCGAGCGCCCCGTTTACACGGTCGTTCGCAGATACGCGGGGCAAGCCCCTATTGAATTTGAGGCCGGCGGGCTGGATGCGTGTCCGCGCTGCACTCGACGCGCAGAAGCTGAGTGGCGGGCGAGGGCACAGCGATGATTTGCCCCGATTGTGACGGCGAAGGGCGCGTCGAGATCGAGTACACGGTGGGCGGCGTCGGCCCGGCTGGCCCCTGGCAAGGATATGCGGCGCGTATGGTCGAATGCGATAAATGCAATGGATATGGAGAAATCGAAGATGAACAGGGCTGAATTGCTCCAAAACGTAACAGTCGCGCTATCTGATCGCGGCAGCGCATATGGCGATGCGTCGGAGAATTTCCAGCGTATTGCGGATGGCTTATCGCGTTAAATGGGTCGAATGTGAAACGTGCAACGGAACTGGAGAGGTTGAGGATGAATGAATACAAATGCGAATGCAGGTCATGTCAAATCAGACGCGCAATGGTGAAGCATGAGCCTGATCCGGTTGTTGGCAATGTGATAGATAAGTTTTCACGCAGGTCAGCAGCCGGGATCAAGCATTATGGCATGACGATGCAGGACAATACTAAGTCTCGAATGGAGTGGATCGAAGACGTGCAAGAAGAATTGATGGATGCTATCCTATATCTCGAACGGCTGAAGGCGGACATCTGATGGATATCAAATTATCTAGCAACTATCGCGATCTGGAAAGACGGCTGAACAGCGTACAGCGCAAGCAGTTGCCATTTGCATTCGCGCAAACGCTGAATGATACGGCGTTTCAAGTGCGAAAGACTGTGATAGGGCCAACATATAATCGTGCGTTCGATGTGAAGAACAGGAAGTTCGCTGGGCAATCTTTTCGGGTATTCAAAGCCACGAAGCGGAAACTGGAAGCGTCGGTCACGCAAGTCAAAGTGCGACAGCTATATCGTGGCAATTTGAAGATGCACGCCGAGGGTGGCATCAAGCGACCACGTGCCGGGAACATTGCCATCCCATCCGACAAGATGAAGGCCAAGCGAACGCGCACCGGAAGGATAGGAGAAGCCAATAGACCCCGGCAGTTGTTAGAAAAACCGCGCACGTTTATCGCCGAGATGCCCAGCGGAAAGCGTGGCATATGGCAGCGTCGAGGGGAGAAGCGATTGCCTATTGATCTGTTATATACGTTAGATAAGAGCGTTCGGATAACTAAGGAATATATGTTCTTCGAAGACGGCAGCAAGGTCGTGCGCAAAAAATTGCAGCGAAACTTTAGCAAAGCGTTCGATCATGCCATGAAGACACGCAAGCAATGACCAGCGCGGGTCCTACCTGCCCTGTTGTTTTACGGGTAACGCGCGACA